>Ga0268298_10000430_pt1 | contig 53952 bp, 36 predicted proteins | sample WWTPWeurt_MetaG_FD_194462 | JGI IMG/M metagenome (GOLD analysis project Ga0268298, IMG submission 194462) | Activated sludge microbial communities from WWTP in Nijmegen, Gelderland, Netherland - WWTP Weurt | ecosystem: Engineered > WWTP > Aerobic digester > Activated sludge | place... | reverse complement strand
CCCCCATGGCGCGATCGGCAACAAGCCGCCGATTTTGCTGCAAAACCACGCTGGCGCATCCAGCCCGCCACCGTGAAACAGGCGCAAAACTCTAGTTATGGGTGGTCCAAAGTTCGGTCTCACTGCACTCGGCGGGAGGCTTCCGCCACCATCCTTCATATAATACCGCTCAGGCCATCAACCTCTGCAAACCCGTGGCGAGATCGCCACACTCGCCCACGCTTCGCCGCAAATTGGCCGACGCCGGGACGCGCTGGGCCTATACTTCGAGTTGCTTTTGCAACCGGGCGCCTCGACACCTTTCGAGCAGTTGTCACAACGGCCAGATTGAAGCAGGCGTTGACTCGTCCAGCAGCTTTTCCATCGGAATTCAGCCTAAAAGGGTGCAGCCTCACCGCTCGACAACCTGTCGCCGTTATTAGACAGCCGAGACGTGCAACAATACTTTGCGCAACTAATAGCAACCTGAGATTTAGTTTGCGGATCATTTACTTTCCGCAACTTTGCCCCAAATTCTGCACGATGCTGGGTTCCACTTTCACAATTAGAGCTCTTCTGGGGTTCAACATGAACTCGCCCCGAAAGGGCTTCTAATCATCTCCGTATATTCTTTTCGTGCCTCAATCTCAGTCTTCGTTTCGCGTACAGAGGTCCACAATGACAACACTGACCAAGGCTCTCCCGACCCATCTCGAAGAGACCCGCATCGACTCCGAGAAGCTGCGGACCATCCTGATGCTATGCGGCGCCACTGCATTTGGCTTCATTCTTCACGCTACCTACGGACTCGATCTCAGCTACGCTTTCTTCTGATGCAAGCTCCCCCGCTGGGGATCCCGGCGGGTCATCCATTGCGCGATACCATCTTAATTTGCAGAATTCGGCTCGCGGGGCTGTTCAACCACCCCGCGCGTCGTCTTTCTTTCAAATCGATCTGCCATGATGCGTGGTACGGTGGCGGCGTGGACCAGCCCACCAGCGCGTGCGCGTTTTTTTACCATGCGAGTTATGCACAAGGTGGTCGCAACGCTCCCACAATTTCGCCGCGACCGCTCGACACGCTCAGCAGGTGAGTCGGTTGCTTGAGGACGAGTAGCGTCATGCGTTCGCCAGTCTATGATCTCTATCAGATGAAGCAGGACCGCCTGCCCAAGGGAGCCCGTTCGGCCTGGCTGCGAACCCGGCCTAATGAGCCGCCGCCATCGGCGGATGATTGGGTCTTCGTCGGCAAGGAGCGGCACCCGAGCCGCTGGACAGTCGCCGAGATGAACGAGAAGGGCACCTGCTATCGCGAGATTCCGGTCTGGCTGTCGAGCAAGCGGAGCCTCGTGGGCGCGGCGCCCGAGAGCGGTCTACAATCGTCGCCGGCCGCCTGAGGCCGGCTGTCTCGGACGTTTCCCGGGGCACCTCATGTCCGCGCTGGGGTGCACGGAGCTGGATCGACTTCGGACCCAGCACCACCGGGACCGTGAGCAGGCCGAGCAGCGCCAGCGCAGATGGCGCAGCGTCGTCCATCGGCCGACTCCTGTCGAACCGCTGGTGCGGTTTGCAGATGCCGCGGCGCATGCGCAGCGTAGCGAACTGCCCGACGCTTCGTTCCCGGGCGATGACGCCGCGCACATCACCTAAGCGAGTTTGATCCCGTAATAATCGTCCACCTTGCGACCTGTCGCGAGGTCGCCCCAGTCCCATTCGCGCTCGTCGGAATATTTCGGCGCACCACGAAGCTGCTCCTCGGTCACGCCCGTCACATAGCCGCCAAGACGGGTGTCATACTTCAGCGATTGCCAGGGTAGCGGATAATGGTCGTTGCCCAAGCCGAGAAAGCCGCCAAAAGCCAACACAACATACGACACCCGGCCGCTCAGCTTGTCGATCATCACGCGTTCGATCGTGCCAATCTTGCTGTCGTCAGCGCCATAGACGGCGGTGCCTTCGACCTTATCACTCCCGATCAGATTGCCATATTCGCGCTGGTCCAACATGGACGTGTCGAGCGTCATCCTTAACCTCCGTTCTTCAGAACTTCGAAGACCTGCAACGTGCCCCCTGCGGGGCGATGTTCCGGCCCTTTTCAAGCAGCTCTTTACGTCAAGCTGTCGTATCGTCCTTGCGCTCTGGATGACGCGTCGCCTCATGGGAGGGAGATTGGGGCGATGTTGTCTGGTGAGCTGCCTGAGCCCGCTCCTTGTCGGCCGGTTGCTCCTCGCCGCGTTCGGTTCTCACAATCCCCTGGCTATCTCGGGTCATCTGCGTGTCTCCTTTTGGTTCGCTTAGTGAAGCAAGGCGAGCGGGACACGACAGATCTCGTCTCCCTCCTCGTTGGTAACCAGCCGCGCGTAATTCTGGCTGCGGAGTTCGGGATAAACGGCGATCAGTTGACGCGCGATGACGTCCGCCGAATCCATCGCCTCGACGTCGCCCGGCAGTTCGACGTCGCGTTCTGCCGCGACCGACTCGTTGTTTGTCAAATCAAATTGATAGAATGGCATCTCATTGCCCATGTTCAGCTTCGTGTCCTCGCCCGATGTGTGTCCAGCCGTGATCTGACACGACGCGGCCAGCCGGCATTCGTTCCCCGGTCGATCCGCATCGCGCCAATTGGCCTCACCTCATCCACGATTACGCATGCCAAATTTCCAATACCGGGTCGAAACGTTCGTCGGCAGAACTGGTTGGTGAGCACCATCATGAGGAGCAAGCGCATGGCCGATGAGCACAGATCTTCGATATCCCGACGCCGGATGGTTGGGTGCACGGCAACGCTCGCAGCTGCTTCTTTGACCTCAGCTGCAGCGACAGAACGAGGCAGGATGGCGGGTGACTCCGGGGCCCCTCAAGGGCTTATCGATCCGACGAACAACTATCCCAGGCCGCCATTTGAACGGCAGTCGCAGCCCTGGCCGGGTCTTGCCAGCAAGATGTCGCCGCGACCTGATCACGGCGAGACCAGCTACAAGGGCTCCGAGCGCCTTGCCGGCCGCAAGGCCCTGATCACCGGCGGCGACTCGGGGATGGGCCGGGCGGCGGCGATCGCCTATGCGCGCGAAGGGGCCGATGTCGCCATCAACTATTATCCGACCGAGGAGGCCGATGCGCAGGAGGTGGTCGGGCTCATCACGGCAGAGGGACGAAAGGCAATCGCGCTCCCTGGTGATCTGCGCGACGAACGGTTCTGCCAGCAGCTGGTGCAGCAGGCTGTCGAAGCGCTCGGCGGGCTGGACATCATCGTCAGCAACGCCGCGCGGCAGCAGGCACGTCAGTCGATCCTCGACGTCTCGTCGGAGGATTTCGACGCGACGATGAAGACGAATATCTATGCACCCTTCTGGATCATCAAGGCCGCTCTCCCTCACCTGAAGCCAGGCTCTGCGATCATCGGCACCTCGTCCGAGCAGGCCTATGACCCGTCGCCAGATCTCTATGACTACGCCCAGACCAAGGCTGCGACCATGAACTACGTAAAATCACTGGCCAAGCAGCTTGGACCGAAGGGGATTCGCGTCAATGCCGTCGCCCCCGGGCCGATTTGGACGCCGCTGCAGGTCTCGGGCGGAGCAACGATGGAGAAGCTGGAGAAGTTCGGCGGCCACACGCCGCTCGGGCGCCCGGGCCAGCCGGCCGAGCTGGCCTCGATCTACGTTCAGCTCGCCGCAGCCGACGCGAGCTATGCGAATGGTCAGGTCTACGGCGCATCCGGCGGATCCGGCCAACCCTGACACGGCGACCTTATCAGATCAGATATGGGTGACCGGCTGCGGAAGCGAATACGCTTCGGTATGAACCTGGCGGATCGTCGTGAATGCGGCGACCGCCGAGGCCAAGCTGAAGGCGGTCAGGAGCGCTATGAGCACGGTACGTGGGGTCATCGCGGGTCTCCTTTCGCAGGTTAATCGCCGAGCGGCTCGGCCTTGCGGGCGGTCACCGGCGCGACCTCACCGTCCAGCCAATCCTGCTCGTGGGCAAGCGCGTGCCAGCCGTGAGCCATCCGCGTGAAGCGGCGGAATGCCGGATCACTTTCGGCGCGCTCCGCAAGGTGAAGACAATTGTCGGCGTTTTCTCTGAAGATGTCTGATTGCTTCATTTCGATGACTTGGGAAGCCTGCCCGACGCACGCAACCGCGTTACGCGATATTAATGCAGCCTGGAACCTGCAGACGGTTTCGTTATTGTCGAGGGATGCTTCGCATCGTCACCCTTTTCGCGAGTGCGCTTTTGCTGACATCCGTCGCGCCGAGCGTTGCTCAACCCGAGAGCGAAGCGGGAAGGCTCGCGGAATCACCCTTGCCCGGCGCGGCTCAGGTCATCGCGAAGCTGAACGAATTGGATGCGTTTCAGCAATCCGCCAGCGACCGGACGTCCGCGTTCGGCCGCGCCGATTTGACGAGCGCGGCGGCGATGCGGACCGATGCCGCCACGCGACGAGCCCGCGCCCTGGTCGAACTCCAGACCCGAACAGGCCTCAAGGCTGAGCCAGCATCGAAGCAGTCGCTCGGCCGCGAGACCATGTTGACCGGCGTCGACCCGGCCGACGGCCCCAGTTTCGTACGACAGTTCTACGCCGCGCAAGTCGCAGAATATGAATCAACCATCACCATCCTGACGAAGTACCTTCAGTCACCCGATAATGCCGAGCTTCAGCGCTTTGTTTCAGCCGAACTCGGCTTGCTGCAGAACGAGCTGGCCGACATGAAGGCGGCTCTTGCGACGAAATAGTCCGATCGTGTCAACGGCCGGTCTTGTTCTGCTGCTCCGGCGACCTGACGCGGGAATTGCTCTCCGGCATCTTGTCCCGGCCCTGGTCGCCGTTGTCATCGCGGCCACCGGACGACGAAGTGCCGCTTCCGCTCCGACTTCCCTGCCCGGCGCTGATGGGTGGCGCGGATCGCGGATTGGCCGAGCCGGCTGCTGGGTCTCCGGTAACGGATCCAGGTCCGCTGGGTTGCCCAGATCGAGCCATGCTTGTTGCCGTCGACGCGAGTGACAGGAACATAACAAGACTGATCGCGAGGGGCCTGATGATCAGTTCCTCCTCGTCAATCAAACCCGTGGAGCAGCGCCTGTTCCAATGCCGTTACACATGGAGGACGAAAATGTTTGGAACATTATTCGTGGAGAGAAGTTGAGCCGCTTGTGCCGGATCGGTGCGGTTCCATCAGAGGGATTATCTGTATCTGGCTTGATTTGGCGAGTTGCCGCGGCTTCTATTCTGCGACTATGCGAGTCTCGGATACGGCGAGTGGTTGTTTCTTCCTCGGGGGAACTTGATGAGCGATCTCGATAGCGCCGACAATCCGTTGCCGCAGCGACAAGGCTTCGGCCGGAATGGCCAGGGGACCGAGAGCGCTGATGCAAGTCAGGATCTGCTTCGGGCTCTCCAGGCCATGCGCTCCGGCGACTTCTCGGTGCGCATGAGCGGCGATTATCTCGGGATCGACGGCAAGATCGCGGATACGTTCAACGAGATCATCGCCGCCAATGAGCGGATGGCGCAGCAGCTCGAGCGCGTCGGCCAGGTTGTCGGTCGCGAGGGGAAGACCCGCCAGCGCGTGAGGTTCGGCATCGCCAGCGGCTCCTGGGCCGACATGGAAAGCTCCATCAACACCTTGATCGATGACCTTCTTTGGCCGACCCGCGAGGTCACGCGCGCCGTTGCCGCGGTGGCCCAAGGCGATCTTCTGCAAACGGTGAAACTCGATGTCGACGGCCGGCCGCTCGGCGGTGAGTTTCTCCAGTCGGCCAACATCGTCAACACAATGATCAAGCAGCTGAGCGTCTTCACCTCGGAAGTGACGCGCGTCGCGCGCGAGGTGGGAACCGAAGGCAAGCTGGGCGGTCAGGCGCAGGTTCCGGAGGTGACAGGCGTCTGGAAGGATTTGACCGAGAGCGTCAACTCCATGGCCAACAACCTGACTGGTCAGGTCCGCAATATCGCGGAGGTGACGATCGCGGTCGCCAATGGCGACCTGTCAAAGAAGATCACGGTCGATGTCCGCGGCGAAATTCTGCAGCTGAAGGAGGCCATCAACACGATGGTCGACCAGCTGCGATCGTTTGCTTCAGAAGTGACGCGCGTCGCGCGCGAAGTCGGCACGGACGGCAAGCTCGGCGGCCAGGCCATTGTCCCCGGCGTCGCCGGAACCTGGAAGGATCTCACCGACTCGGTCAACGCGATGTGCGGCAACCTCACCGCGCAGGTCCGCAACATCGCCAATGTGACCACGGCGGTCGCGCGCGGCGACCTCTCGCGCAAGATCACGGTCGACGTTCGCGGCGAGATCCTGGAGCTGAAGGACACCATCAATACGATGGTCGACCAGCTCAATGCCTTCGCGTCCGAGGTGACGCGCGTGGCGCGTGAGGTCGGCACCGAAGGCAAGCTCGGCGGCCAAGCCAAGGTTCCCGGCGTTGCCGGCACCTGGAAGGACCTGACCGACAACGTCAACTTCATGGCGTCGAACCTGACGGCGCAGGTCCGAAATATCGCCGACGTGGCGACAGCCATCGCGAGCGGCGACCTGTCGAAGAAGATCACCGTGAACGTTTCCGGCGAGATCCTTCAGCTGAAGGAGACGCTGAACACCATGGTCGACCAACTCAACGCCTTTGCCGGCGAGGTCACGCGCGTCGCCCGCGAGGTCGGAACCGAAGGACGGCTCGGCGGCCAGGCCAATGTGCTGGGCGTTGCCGGCACCTGGAAGGATCTGACCGAAAGCGTCAACTCGATGGCCTCGAACCTGACGGCGCAGGTGCGCAACATCGCCGAGGTGACGACCGCTGTCGCCAATGGTGACCTGTCGAAGAAGATCACCGTCGACGTGCGCGGCGAGATCCTGGAGCTCAAGGACACCATCAACACGATGGTCGACCAGCTCAATGCCTTTGCCGGCGAGGTCACGCGCGTCGCCCGCGAGGTCGGAACCGAGGGCAAGCTCGGCGGCCAGGCCATGGTGCGCGGCGTTGCGGGAACCTGGAAGGACCTCACCGACAGCGTCAACTCGATGGCCTCCAACCTGACCGGCCAGGTTCGCAATATCGCCGAAGTGGCCACCGCCGTCGCCAAGGGCGATCTCTCCAAGAAAATCACCGTCAATGTGTCAGGCGAGATTCTCCAGCTGAAGGAGACGCTGAACACGATGGTCGATCAGCTCAACGCCTTCGCCGGCGAGGTCACGCGCGTCGCCCGTGAGGTCGGCACCGACGGCAAGCTCGGCGGCCAGGCCGAGGTGCCGGGCGTCGCCGGCACCTGGAAGGATCTCACCGACAGCGTCAACTCGATGGCCGGCAATCTCACCGCCCAAGTCCGCAACATCGCCGAGGTGGCCACCGCCATCGCCGGTGGCGACCTGTCGCGCAAGATCACGGTCGACGTCCGCGGCGAGATCCTGAGCCTGAAGGAAACGCTGAACACGATGGTGGATCAGCTCAACCGCTTTGCCGGCGAGGTGACGCGCGTCGCCCGCGAGGTCGGCACCGAGGGCCGGCTCGGCGGCCAGGCCAACGTGCCCGGCGTCGCCGGCACCTGGAAGGATCTCACCGACAGCGTCAACTCGATGGCCGGCAATCTCACCGCCCAGGTCCGCAACATTGCCGAGGTTACCACAGCCGTGGCGCGCGGCGACCTGTCACGCAAGATCACCGTCGACGTGAAGGGCGAGATTCTCGAGCTGAAGAACACCATCAACACCATGGTCGACCAGCTCAATGCCTTCGCATCCGAGGTGACGCGCGTCGCCCGCGAGGTCGGCACCGAAGGCAAGCTCGGCGGCCAAGCCGAGGTGCCTGAAGTCGCCGGCACCTGGAAGGACCTCACCGACAGCGTCAACTTCATGGCTTCCAACCTGACGGCGCAGGTCCGCAACATCGCCGAGGTCGCGACCGCCATCGCCGGCGGCGACCTGTCGAAGAAGATCACCGTCGACGTGCGCGGCGAGATTCTGCTGCTCAAGGACACCTTGAACACGATGGTCGAGCAGTTGCGCTCTTTCGCCGCCGAGGTGACGCGCGTGGCGCGCGAGGTCGGCACCGAGGGCCGGCTCGGCGGCCAGGCCGTGGTGCCCGGCGTCGGCGGCACCTGGAAGGATTTGACCGACAACGTCAACCTGCTCGCGGCCAATCTCACCACGCAGGTTCGCAACATCGCCGAGGTCACCACGGCGGTTGCGCGCGGCGACCTGTCGCGCAAGATCACCGTCGACGTGAAGGGCGAGATTCTCGAGCTGAAGAACACCATCAACACGATGGTCGATCAGCTCAACGCCTTCGCCGGCGAGGTGACACGCGTGGCCCGCGAGGTCGGCACCGAAGGCAAGCTCGGCGGCCAGGCCCAGGTGCCAGGTGTCGCCGGAACCTGGAAGGACCTCACCGACACCGTGAACTTCATGGCGGCCAACCTGACCGAGCAGGTCCGCGGCATCGTCAAGGTGGTCACGGCCGTGGCCAATGGCGATCTCAAGCAGAACCTGACCGTAAAGTCCAAGGGTGAGGTCGCAGCCCTCGCCGACACCATCAACAACATGACCGAGACGCTCGCGACCTTTGCCGATCAGGTCAGCAGCGTGGCCCGTGAGGTCGGCGTCGAAGGGCGGCTCGGCGGCCAGGCCAACGTGCCTGGCGCGGCCGGCACCTGGAAGGATCTGACCGGCAACGTCAACCTGCTCGCGGCCAACCTGACCTCGCAGGTCCGCGCCATCGCCGAAGTCGCGACTGCCGTGACCAAGGGCGACCTCACGCGGAGCATTCAGGTCGATGCGCGCGGCGAGGTGGCCGAGCTCAAAGACAACATCAACACCATGATCACCAACCTGCGGCTCACGACCGACCTCAACACCGAGCAGGACTGGCTGAAGACGAACCTCGCCCGCTTCACCAACATGCTGCAGGGGCAGCGCGACCTGACAACCGTCGGCCGCCTGCTGCTCAGTGAGTTGACGCCGCTCGTGAATGCGCATCGCGGCGTGATCTACCAGGTCGAGAACGAGTATTCGCCGCAGCTGCGCCTGCTCGCCTCCTACGCCGATGACGGCGTGTATCCCCATCGCCAGTCGGTCCAGTTCGGCGAAGGGCTGATCGGCCAGTGCGCCATCGACAAGCGGCAACGGCTGATCTCCGAGATTCCGTCCGACGTCATTCCGGTCGGCTCTGCTTTGCTTCGCGCCGTCCCTAAGAACCTCGTCGTGCTCCCTGTGCTATTCGAGAACCAGGTCAAGGCGGTGATCGAGCTGGCGTCGCTCAGCCCGTTCACGACGTCGCAGATGACGTTTCTGGAGCAGCTCACCGATTCCATCGGCATCGTGCTCAACTCGATCGAAGCCACCATGCAGACCGAGGGCCTGCTCAAACAGTCCCAGCAATTGGCGGCAGAGCTGCAGGCGCAGCAGCGCGAGCTGCAACAGACCAACGAGCAGCTCGAACAGAAAGCCCAGCAGCTGGCCGAGCGCAACGTCGAGGTGGAACGCAAGAACCAGGAGATCGAGCAGGCCCGGCGCGCGCTCGAGGAAAAGGCAACGGAGCTTGCCCTCACCTCCAAGTACAAGTCCGAGTTCCTGGCCAACATGTCGCACGAGCTGCGCACGCCGCTCAACAGCATCCTGATCCTGGGCCAGCAGCTGACCGAAAACCCCGACGGCAACCTCACCATGAAGCAGGTCGAATTCGCCCGCACCATTCATGGCGCAGGCACCGACCTTCTCAACCTGATCAGCGACATTCTCGATCTGTCCAAGATCGAGTCCGGCACGGTGACCGTCGACGCCGAGGAGATCCTCACCGCCAACCTCCTGGAGACGGTCGGCCGTCCGTTCCGGCACGAGGCGGAAAACCGCCTGCTGTCCTTCAATATCGATGTCGATCCGAACCTTGCGCGAAGCATCGTCACGGATTCCAAGCGGCTGCAGCAGGTGCTGAAGAACCTGCTTTCGAATGCCTTCAAATTCACTGCGGACGGCGGCGTCCGGCTGAAAGTCTCGGCTGCACTTGGCGGGTGGAGCGCTGAGCATCCGGTCCTCAACACCGCGCCGGCCGTCATCGCCTTTGAAGTCTCCGACACCGGCATCGGCATTCCCCAGGACAAGCAGAAGCTGATCTTCGAGGCCTTCCAGCAGGCCGACGCCGGGACCAGCCGCAAATATGGCGGCACCGGGCTCGGGCTCGCCATCAGCCGCGAGCTCGCGAACCTGCTGGGCGGTGAAATTCATCTGAAGAGCGCCCCCGGCAAGGGCAGCACGTTCACACTTTACCTGCCGCTGAAATATTCCGGTCCGGCCGTCGCTCCGCGCATCAGCCCGACACCAGCTGCGTCCTACACTCCGCCGCTGCTGCCGGCTCAGCAGCCTCCGGCCTCCGACCGCGTCGCCGAACAGCTGGCCGACGACAGGCTCGAGCTCGCCCCCGGCGACACGACCCTTCTGATCGTCGAGGACGACCCGCATTATGCCCGCGTGCTGATCGATCTCGCGCGCGACAAGGGCTTCAAGATCCTGGTCGCCACCCGCGGCGCGGAAGCCCTCGACCTCGCCAAGCAGTACCAGCCCGCAGCCATTTCCCTGGATGTGTTCCTGCCGGACATGCTGGGCTGGACGGTTCTGAGCCAGCTCAAGCACAATCCTCTGACCCGGCACATTCCGGTGCAGATCATCACATTGGACGAGGACCGTCAGCATGCGCTGGCGCGTGGAGCGTTCTCCTTCGTCAACAAGCCGACAACCACCGAGGGCGTGAGTGCCGCGCTCAGCCAGATCAAGGAGTACGCGCAGCCGCGCCGCAAGCGCCTGTTGATCGTCGAGGACAATGCGGCCGAACAGCTAAGCATCCGTCAGCTGCTTGATCATGACGACATCGAGATCCTCGCAGCGGACACCGGTGCGGGCGCGCTGGAGGCGCTGCGCGGCACGCCCTGCGATTGCGTCGTTCTCGATCTCCGCCTCCCGGACATGAGCGGATTCGACGTGCTCGATCAGTTGCGTTCGGACGAAACCCTGTCAGGCATTCCTGTCGTCGTCTTCACCGGCCGTGAATTGTCCGCCGAGGAGGACGCGGAACTACACACGATGGCCCGCAGCATCGTCGTGAAGGGCGTGGAGTCGCCGGAGCGGCTGCTCGACGAGACAGCCTTGTTCCTTCACCGCGTCATCACGGAACTGCCGATAGAAAAGCAGCGAATGCTCGAAAAGCTGAACAGTTCCGACGAAGACCTCGTCGGAAAAACGGTTCTGCTGGTCGACGACGACGCCCGCAACATCTTCGCGCTGTCGAGCGTGCTGGAGCGCCGCGGCATGAAGGTGCTGACCGCGACGACCGGCGCCGAAGCGATCGACTTGGTGCAGAGCACGCCTGCGATCTCGATCGTGCTGATGGACATCATGATGCCGCAGATGGATGGTTACCAGACGATCGGCGTCATCCGGCAGAACCCTGCCTTTGCCCGGCTCCCGATCATCGCGCTGACCGCGAAGGCCATGAAGGGAGATCGCGAGAAGTGCCTCGAAGCCGGCGCTTCCGATTATCTCGCAAAACCCGTCAACACCGAGCAGTTGCTTCTTGCGATCCGCATGTGGCTGCACCGCTGAACGGCGCATCATCATGGAACATGAAAAGGTCAACATCCTCCTGGTTGACGACCAGCCCGCGAAGCTGCTGGCCTATGAGGTCATCCTCAAGGAACTCGGCGAAAACCTCGTGGTCGCCACGTCAGGCCGCGCGGCGCTTGAGATTCTCCTGAAGAACGAGATCGCGGTCATCCTCGTGGACGTCTGCATGCCGGAGCTCGACGGCTTCGAGCTGGCGCAGATGATCCGCGAGCATCCGCGGTTTCAGAAGATCGCGATCATCTTCATCTCGGCGGTTCAAGTCAGCGATTTCGACCGGTTGCGCGGCTATGAAATGGGCGCGGTCGACTATGTGCCGGTGCCGGTCGTGCCGGAGGTCTTGCGCGCGAAGATCAAGGTGTTCACCGAGCTCTATCGCAAGACGCGCGAGCTGGAACATTTGAACCAGGAGCTCGAGAACCGCGTTCGCGCGCGCACCGCAGAGCTCGAAAGATCCACGGCCCAGCTACTGGAGAGCGAGCAGCGCCGCAGCATGGCCATCGCGGCCGGAAGGATGGGGTCCTGGGACTGGGACGGTATCAATGGCGACTGGATGTGGGACGAAGGCCAATACCGCATCTTCGGCGTCACGCCGCAGACCTTCGAGCTCAACAACGTCAACATCATGAGCCTCTTGCATCCCGACGACGCCGAGCGTGCGCGGCAGGTGGTCGCCGAGCTCGGTCGGGGCACGACGTCCTGCGAGGCCGAGTTCCGCATCAACAGGCCCGATGGCGAACAGCGCTGGTGCGTTGGAACGGCGGCGGCGACGACCGACAAGGCTGGACGCGTGATCCGGGTCAGCGGCGTCACCATCGACATTACCGAGCGCAAGCGCGCCGAAGAGCGCCAGAACCTATTGACCCGCGAGGTCGATCACCGGGCCAAGAACGCGCTGACCCTGGCGCAGTCGATCGTGAGGCTCACCAAGGCCGACAGCGTGCGGACCTATGTCAGCGCAGTCGAGGGCCGCATCAGCGCGCTCGCACGCGTTCACACCATTCTCTCGCTTTCGAGCTGGCAGGGCGCAGAGATCAGCCGGCTGATCGGCGAGGAGCTCGCGCCCTATGCGACCGGCGGACAGGTGGCGTTCGGCGGTGCCGAACTCCAGCTACAGCCGGCGACGGCACAAACCCTGGCGCTGGCCCTGCACGAGCTGGTGACGAACTCGGCCAAATACGGCGCCCTGTCGGTCCGCTCTGGTCATCTCTCGGTCAAATGGACCATCGAGGACGATGTTCTCGAGATCGTGTGGATCGAAACCGGCGGGCCGCGGGTCCACGTGCCGACCTCCCGCGGATTTGGGACCCGCAGCCTGATGGCAAGCGTCGAGAGCCAACTCGGCGGGCGGGCTTTGTTTGACTGGCGGCCCGAAGGGCTGGTCTGTCGGTTGATCGTGCCCTTGCGTCCGGGCGCGATGCCGCCGGAAATGACCAGCGCCTTCACGAGCGCGGCGCCCAAGGCAGCCCGACAGCGGGCCGCCGGCTGATCGGCAGCCGACGACGCCGGTGACACGAAATTAGGAACGACGCGCCGCAGCCGACGTCTTTCCCTCTGTCTCCGGCGGCATTCCCCCATCGCGCCGAAGGCAACTCCGTGTGGACTGCGGCCCAGCGTTCGACCCTTCGAGCGCTGGGCCCGTTCGGGCCGAGATGCCGGTTCAGCCGGCCTTCCCGGCCCTGGCAGCCGCCTCAAGCGGCGCTCCGCTGCAGATGCCGGCCCTCTTTGACCTCCTCGATGATCTTGGCGCTGAAGGCTTCCAGATCGCCGGGATTGCGCGACGTGATGACACCTTGGTCGACGACGACCGCCGCATCCTGCCAATCGGCACCGGCATTCACGACGTCGGTCTTGATGGACTTGTAGGACGTCATCTTGCGACCTTTCGCGATGCCCGTCTCGATCAGCAGCCATGGCGCATGACAGACCGCGGCCACGATCTTCTTTGCCTCAAAGATGTCCTTGATGAATTTCAGCGCCTTCGGCTCGAGGCGCAACAGGTCCGGGTTGATCTGGCCGCCTGGCAGCACGATGGCGTCGTAGTCCGATGCCGATGCCTGGTCGAGCGTCTTGTCGACCTTGACGGGGCGTCCCCAATCCTTCTGGTCCCAGCCCTTGATCTGGCCGGCGGCGAGCGAGATCACGTCGACGGTCGCCCCGGCCTGCTTCAAGCGATCGCGCGGCACTTCGAGCTCCGCTTGTTCGAAGCCGTTCGTGGCGAGAATGGCGATCTTCTTTCCCTTGATATCCATGGTGCTCTCCTGTTCAGACGGACACGCTGGCCAACCCGACCGGCGCGACCATCGTTCCCGCCGCAGGTCAGGACTGATCGTCACAACTCATCGAGCGCGGGGGGCTCGCCATGGAACAGCGAAGCTCTGCCGCAGTTTGTATGCGGGAGCAGCCCCTGTCTGTCCGCCCTCACCAAGCGGACCAGCCGGACGCTCCATCGACGGATTCCGATCTGGAGCTCCCCGTGCCCTATGCACTCTTTGAAAACGACGAACAAATGACCCGTCCGTTTCGGACCGAGCGCGAGGTTTGGGAGGCCGCGGAGCGTGCAGATCTCGTGACCTTGGATACGCACGGCGAGAAGGTGCTCGACAACAATTTCGAGATCAAACCTTGCGAAGCCACGGCGGACGAGCTTGCTGGAGCTCCTGGCCAAGAGATCGTTTTTCCAGACGCGCGCAGCGCTGACCGGACTCTTGACAACGGCGCGGAGCAACGCCCGTCGCCTACGGGAAAGAAGACGGCGGCAGAGACGTCCTCATGAGCACGGGCAATTGGCACGACCAGCCTTCTTTTCGTACAAAGAACATATACGGAACATTCTACGATCATCCGCGTTGGCACCTCATGGGACTCAACCACGTGAGATGCAGCCAAGAGTGGAAATCGGCATGACCGAGAAGATTGAAAAGGATCCGAAGGATTGGGCGTCGGGAGACGATCCGGTGACCAATGCGCAAGCCTCCTACTTGAAGACCCTGAGTGAGCAGGCAGGCCAGCCCGATCCGACGAAGGACGTGCGGACCAAGGCTGAAGCGTCCGAGCTGATCGACGAGATGCGGCGCGCAGCGGGACTGGACTGAGATCGTTCGATCTGCCCACCAAGTAGCGGGACCGGTATTCCAGTGGCTTCGGCGACAGGCTAAAATAGCCTGAAAAGGTCGCGAATCAGGACTCGGTCGTCTAGTCTTGCCGCATTTCGCGGGAGTACCCCATGGTTGCGGACAGTGACAGCAAGGTTGCCTGGCATCGCGCTCAGCTCAAGAAGTACCGCGCGGCTTTGAAGCAAATCGAGACAGCGCGGTTCACAGTCGGCGAAAGCGCCGACGCCAAGGCGATCGAACGGACCAAGCGGCAGGTGGCTGAGCTCCAGCTCAAGATCCGCGAGTCGGAGCAGGTCATCGGCCAATATGACAAGCAGGCGCGCCGGCCGCTGGCCACGGATCTGCGAAGCCTCTCCAATGTCTCATGGCGCGACTGGACCGGCAACGGTCCGCGCTGACGACGCGCCGTTTGTTGGACCAGTGTCCTCATCGGCCAGGCTGCGATGCCGGGTCGGCGCGGCCATGTCGCCTGTCGAGGCATTCGCTGCCAGGGGCCCCTCCTCCCGTGACATCCAGCGCCGCAGACGCTCATCGCTCCTGCGGAGGGCCGCCAGATCGATCCGTCCTTCCGCCAGCGCCGTCTTGGCGCAGGCCAGCACGCGGTAAAACTGCGTGCCATCATAGGCGACGAGCAGCAGATCGGCGCCGCCGCTGAGAGCCTCGACGACAGCCTTGCAGAGATCGCGGCCGTAGATCGCGCCCATCACGAGGTCGTCGGTGACGATCACGCCCTGGTAGTTCCATCGGCCCCGGATCAGACCGTCGAGCACGGCCTTGGAATGCGATGCCGGACGCTCGCGGTCGATCGCATCGACCACGACGTGGCCGACCATCATCGCCGCATCCGAATTGTCGAGCACCTGTCGAAAGGGCCGCCAATCCGCCTGTTCCAAGACCTCCGCAGGTGTTTCGAGATCTGCCGAGAAATGATGCGTGTCGGCCGCAACGCGCCCGAGACCTGGGAAGTGCTTGACGGCGGCGCGAACGCCACTGGCCTCGAGACCGCGCACATAGCCGAGCGCTATGTCGCCGACCACGGCCGGATCATTGGAGATCGCGCGCCGACTGATCAGCGTGTGGAAATCGAACCTGTTGTGCGTCCAACTCGGCCGCAGATCGACGACCGGCGCGAGATTCAAGGTGATACCGGCGTCCGCGAGGGACCGTCCCTGGCTCTGTCCCATCTCAAACGCCCGCTGCATCCGCCGCGCCTCCGGCAGGTCGGCCAAGGTCGCAAGAGCGGGCATGTTCGGCACAGCCGGAGACAGGTGCGCGACAGAGCCTCCCTCCTGATCGGCCGAGACCAGCAGAGGTGGCAGGCCGGCGCTGACCCGCTCGGCCTGCAGCCGCGCGATCTCAGCACGAAGTTGAGCAGCGGTTCGCCCTACGATGTTGTGGTGGGTCACGTAGATGCCGGCGATCAGGCCCTGCCGCGCCAGCGCGGCAGCATCCGCCGTTGACGTGTAACCGACCATGAAATGCCGTCCGAGCAGCCGCGCGACCTCGGGCGCAGTGTCGAACGTCTCGTACTTGCGCCAGGCGAACGTGAATTGCGTTGATGTCAGCGCGAGCAGCGGGATGCACCAGACGAGGACGAGCAGCCTCCCGGAGAGACCGTGCCGCCAGCGTCCGCTGAGCAGGAGCAGAAGCGGAGCCGCCAGACCGACGATCAGCAAGGCGGCGTGACCCGTGCCGCGGAGCCGAACGAGATACGGCTCGTTACTGTTGAACGTGATGAAGATGAAGAGCAGAGCAAGGCTCCAGAGGACTGCCGTCCTGATACGCCCGAGCATGTGTGCAGCCGATCATTCCAGGGGAAAGACGGCTTTTGCGTAACAATGCCGATCCGCCTTCGCCAGCGGCGGAGTCGCCTCTGCACGAAATCTGCAAACAAATCCTGAAATGCTGCAGACCCGCTCGTCAGCGGCTGCACGTGGCGGCGTCATGGTGGCTCATCGGCTGGTGCATCCCGGCCGCATCGCTTCCATCGAGGACCTTCGCATGACCGCCTCCGCCGAGCTGACGGCCACCCCAGCCGCGTCTGATTCCAGATGGCTCAAACTCGCAATCGCTCTGGGCCTCGTCGGAATGGCCGACATCCTGCTTTACGACGGCCGCCCGATCGGCCTTGGCCTGCCGCTGTTCCTCGCCGCGCTCGCCACGGCCGGCATCCTCGTCAATGTCGCGATGACCTCGCGCGCCCGGCTGATCGGAGCGACCGCCCTCTTCGTCGCCGGCTTGGCTCCTGTCGTCGAGAATCTGGGCCTGCTGTCATTCCCCATCATGCTGGTCATGATCCTGTCGGCGGTGGCGTTCGCGACCGATCCAGGCGCCCGCGGATTCACGCTGCCGCTGACCGCCGCCCGACAGTTGCTCCTGATCGGACCATTCCGGCTCGTGCCCGACATCATCATGATGCTGCGCGATCATTCGCTCACGCGCGCCCTGCTGGTCTGGAGCATCCCACTGACGCTCGGCGGGGTCTTCGTCCTGTTGTTCGCGGTCGCGAATCCGGTCATCGCGCAATGGCTCGATGTCTTCAGCTTCGACGGCTCTGCTTCGGAGCTGACGACGGCGCGTGCGATCTTCTGGCTATTGGCGCTGTCGATGATATGGCCGTTCGTCCACCTGCGCTGGCGCCAGCGTGTCGAACCGACGCAGCCGGCGGTCGACCGCGAGCCCGATCAGGCCCCCTCCCTGCTGTCCACCGTGCTCGGTCCCGCGACCGTGATCCGGTCGTTGATCCTGTTCAACGTCCTGTTTGCCATCCAGACCATTCTCGACGGAGCCTATCTGTGGGGACATGCTGCGCTTCCGAACGGCGTGACCTACGCGGCCTATGCGCACCGAGGCGCCTATGTGCTGATCGTCACGGCGCTGCTTGCAGCCGTTTTCGTCATCGTCGCAGGCCGCTCCGAAATCACGGCAACCGGATCGCCGCTCATTCGTCCACTGATCTATCTCTGGGTGGCACAGAATGTGTTGCTGGTCGTCTCCTCGATCCAGCGGCTGCACATGTACGTCGACACCTACGCCCTGACCTACTGGCGACTCGCAGCCTTGATCTGGATGATCCTGGTTGCAATGGGCCTCGTTCTCATCGTGCTCAGGATCGCCCTCGACAAGCCGAGTGCCTGGCTGATCCGCATGAACCTGGTGATGCTTTCGATCACGATCTACGCCTGCACGTTCGTCAATCTTGACGCCGTGATCGCCGATTACAACGTGGCCCACAGCCGCGAGGCCGGGCGGAGCGGCCCGTCCATCGACAGCGATTACCTCGTCTGGCTCGGGCCGCAGGCGCTGCCGGCGATCGACCGGGCCATGCTGATGTCGCCATCCGACCGGCGGCTGACAGCGGACCGAGACCGCCTCCTCCTGCAGCAGCAAACTCGCATGGCGGACTGGCGCTCCTGGAGCTTTCGCGGCTGGCGCTTGCAGCGCTATCTCGATACACATCCCCTGTTGCAGAACCCCAGCTGATGTGTCGCCGCGGAGCCTCCGACCGTGTCCCCCCGAATCCTCATTGTCGACGATGACCCGCATATCCGGGAGGTTGTGCGCGTTGCGTTAAGCAAGGCCGGCATGGCGGTGACGGAAGCCGCCGACGGCCGCGCCGCTCTGATCAAGTTCACCGACGAGCGACCAGACCTGATCGTCCTCGACGTTGGCATGCCGGAATTCGACGGGCTGGAGGTCTGCCGGCGCATCCGCAGGACATCGCAGGTGCCGATCCTGTTTCTCTCGGCTCGGGACGAGGAGATCGACCGCATCCTTGGGCTGGAGATCGGTGGCGACGATTACGTCACCAAGCCGTTCAGCCCGCGCGAGCTGGTGGCCCGGGTCAATGTCATTCTCCGCCGCGTCGCGACCGCCGGAGCCCATCGCACGGTCGAGCCCGACGAGCTGATCCATGGCCGGCTTCGCCTCGACCCGCAGCAGCACCTCGCCTGCTTTGCCGAGACGCCGCTGACGCTGACGGCGCTCGAATTCAGCATCCTGCGTACGCTGATGACGCGCGCCACGGTCGTATTCAGCCGCGAGCAGATCATGACGGCGGCCTATCAGCTCAATATACAGGTCTCCGACCGCACCATCGACAGCCACATCCGAAACATCCGCGCCAAGCTTGCCTCCGCCGGTTGTGAGGACGCGATCGAAACGGTGCATGGCGTCGGCTTCCGGCTCGGACGCTGCGGCGCGCCATGATCGCGCCGAAACCGAAGGAGAAATGGCGACCGTCGCTGGGACAGATCGTCTTCGGCGTGCTGGCCTTGGTCGCAACCTTGCCGCTGGTCGGATTGTTCTTCTTCCGCATCTACGACAACCAGCTGATCCGTCAGACGCAAGCCGAGCTGATCGCGCAGAGCCGCGTGCTTGCCGCGATTTTTGCCGAGGAGGTTGCGGCGCGCGTCCCAGCGGGAATTGCGCTCGGTGCCGAGATCCCGCCCGAGGCGAGGCCCGACGCGTCAGATGAGGTCACCCCGATCCGGCCCCTGCTCGATCTCCTGGGGAATGATCTGTTCGTCCGCCGCCCCGACGCCCGCGAGGCCATCCGGCCTGCGGACCCGGCCTATATCGCAATCGGCGAACGGCTCTGGCCAGTCGTCCGCGAAACGCAGAAGGTCACCCTCGCTGGATTTCGTATACTCGATCCGCACGGGGTGGTGATCGCCGGCCGCGATGAGATGGGCAAGTCGCTCGCTCACATCGAAGAGGTCGCCACCGCTCTGACCGGAAAATACGGCGCCGCGCTGCGCATCCGCATTCCCGACAAATCGCCCCCCCCGATCTATTCGATCAGCCGCGGAGTCGGCGTCCATGTCTTCTCGGCCATGCCCGTGATCGTCAACGATCACGTCGCCGGCGTGATCTACACGTCGCGAACACCGCGCAACATCTTCGAACACCTCTATCAGGAGCGCGGCAAGTTCATCGCGGCGGGCTCCGCGATCATCCTGACGACCTTGCTGGTCGGGCTGATCGTCGCCCGCACGATCACGCGACCGATGCGCGATCTCGTCGATCGCGCCGGCAGGATCGGCCGGAACGATCCGGCAGGATTCCGGCCGCTGGCCCATTACGGCACGCGGGATTTCGCCGAGCTGGCCGAGCATTTCTTCGCCATGGCCGAGCAGCTGGCGCGGCGCTCCAGCTACCTGAAGAACTTTTCCGCGCATCTGACGCATGAGCTGAAATCGCCGCTGACCTCCATCAAGGGCGCGGCGGAGCTGTTGTTGGATTCGCTCCGGGCCTCGTCGGATCACCTCACAAGGACCGAGCAGGAACGCTTTCTTCTCAACATTCTTGGCGATACCGAGCGGCTGGAACAGATGGCGCACCGGCTGCGCGAGTTGGCCCGGGCGGAAGCCTTGCCGCAGAGCGACGCCTGCTGCCCGGCCGACGTCGTCGATCAGCTGCGAGCTCTGTTTCCAGCGGTGCAGCTCGAAACGCAGGGCGCGCTGAGCCGTTGCGTCGAGCTCTCCGGCGAGACGCTTCTGATAGCCCTGACGCATCTCGCCGACAACGCCGTGCGTCACGGCGCCCGGACCATCCGTCTGACGGCGGAGGAGCATGGGGATCAGCTGATCCTGCGGGTCAGCAACGACGGTCATCCGATCTCCGCGGGGAACCGCGAGCGGATCTTCGATGCGTTCTTCACCACCCGCCGGGACAGCGGCGGCACCGGAATGGGGCTGGCCATCGTGCGGGCCATCATGACCAGCCATGGCGGCGCGATCGACCTCCTGCCGGACACGACCGAGGTCAGCTTCGCGCTGCGAATGCCGGCCCGAGACGCCGAAGACGCCAGCCGCGTACACCTCAAATAGCATCTGAGTTGGCAACCTCCTTCGAGGTTGAACGCCGACGACCATATTGCTGTGGAGGATGGCGGGATCAATCCACACTGGACGCGGGTCAGCCGGCGCGCGCCTAGCCGCAAAACCTATCGCGACACAGCGCGAGAGCTCAAACATGCTGCCGAATGTTTGTATACGAGCGATCCATTGCCCAGCGGCGCAGGCACGGCGGTCACCGCAGCCAAGGTCCGGCTGCGTGATTGGGAATGACTCAGCCTCTCGATCCGCGTAATCTCGCCGCGATTGCACCATCGGCCAGCGTCGACATGGCCTTCGGGAGACCTTGATGAATTTGAGCCGTTTCGAGATCAACCGCCGTACCGCTCTTCTGACCTCTGCCGCCATCGCCGCAAACGTGGTCAACCCCTTCCGGGCCTTCGCCCAGGAGACCCCGCGCAAGGGCGGCGTTTTCAACGTCCATTACGGCGCCGAGCAGCGGCAGCTGAATCCGAGCCTGCAGGCCTCGACCGGTGTCTACATCATCGGCGGCAAGATCCAGGAAAACCTCGTCGATCTCGACGCCAACGGTCAGCCGGTCGGCGTGCTCGCCGAGAGCTGGGAGGCCACGCCCGACGGCAAGACGATCACGTTCAAGCTGCGCAAGGGCGTCACCTGGCATGATGGCAAGCCGTTCACGTCCGACGATGTCGCCTTCACGGCCATGAACATGTGGAAGAAGATCCTCAATTACGGATCGACGCTGCAGCTGTTTCTGACGGCGGTGGACACGCCGGATCCGCAGACCGCGATCTTCCGCTACGAGCGCCCGATGCCGCTCAATCTGCTGCTGCGCGCGCTGCCCGATCTCGGCTATATCTCCGCCAAGCACATCTATGAGAACGGCGACATCCGGCAGAACCCCGCCAACCTCGCCCCTGTCGGCACCGGCCCGTTCAAGTTCGTCAAATATGAGCGCGGGCAATACATCATTGCCGAGCGCAATGCCGACTATTGGCGTTCCAACGCGCCCTATCTCGACCGCATCGTGTGGAAGGTGATCACCGACCGCGCCGCCGCCGCCGCGCAGCTCGAGGCCGGCGAGCTGCATTACAGCCCGTTCTCGGGGCTGACGATCTCGGACATGGCACGGCTCGGCAAGGACAAGCGTTTCATCGTCTCGACCAAGGGCAATGAGGGCAACGCCCGCACCAATACGCTGGAGTTCAACGTTCGCCGCAAGGAACTGTCCGACATCAAGGTGCGACGCGCCATCGCGCACGCGATCAACGTCCCCTTCTTCATCGAGAATTTCCTCGGCGATTTCGCCAAGCTCGGCACCGGGCCGATCCCGTCGACCTCGACCGATTTCTATCCCGGCGCGAATACGCCGCAATATCCCTATGACAAGGCCAAGGCCGCAGCGCTGCTCGACGAGGCCGGCTACAAGCCCGGCGCCGGGGGAACCCGCTTCTCGCTCAAGCTGCTGCCCGCGCCATGGGGTGAGGACATCTCGCTGTGGTCGACCTTCATCCAGCAATCCCTGAGCGAGGTCGGCATCGCGATCGAGATCGTTCGCAATGACGGCGGCGGCTTCCTCAAACAGGTCTATGACGAGCACGCCTTCGATCTCGCCACCGGCTGGCACCAGTACCGCAACGACCCGGCGGTCTCCACCACGGTGTGGTACCGCTCCGGCCAGCCGAAGGGCGCCCCCTGGACCAACCAATGGGGCTGGGACGATGCCAAGATCGACAAGATCATCGATGACGCGGCAACCGAGGTCGATCCGGTCAAGCGCAAGGCGCTTTATGCCGACTTCGTGCGCGAGGCCAATACCGAGCTGCCGGTATGGATGCCAATCGAGCAGATCTTCGTCACCGTGATCACGGCGAAGGCGCGCAACCACTCCAACACGCCGCGCTGGGGATCGTCGAGCTGGCATGATCTCTGGCTTTCCGCCTGAGCCGAAGTCGGTCAGAATGAGACCATGCGCATTTTGAGCCTCGCGGGGCGGCGGCTCGCCGCCTCGATCCCTACTTTGGTCCTGATCCTGGTCGGCGTCTTTCTGCTGCTGCAGCTCGCGCCGGGCGACACGGTCGACGCGATGATGGCGCAGATGGGCGGCGGTGATGCCGCCACCGCGCGTGAGCTCCGCCGCTTCTACGGGCTGGACCTGTCGATCCCGATGCAGCTCGCCAACTATCTGTGGCGCCTGGTGCGGCTCGATCTCGGCTTCTCCGCGATCTACGGCAAGCCGGTCGCGACCGTGATCCTCGAACGGCTGCCGCCGACCTTGCTGCTGATGACCTCGGCGCTGTCCTTCGCGTTCTTCTTCGGCCTGGTGTTCGGGGTGATCGCCGCGCGCGGCGTCAACCGCTGGCCGGACACGCTGATCTCCACGGTCGGTCTGATCTTCTACGCCACGCCCTCCTTCTGGTTCGGCCTGATGGCCATTGTCGTGTTCTCGATCTATCTGCAATGGCTTCCCGCCGGCGGCTTCGAGGATATCGGCGCGATCAGGACCGGGATCTGGCGGGTGCTCGACATCGCCAGCCATCTGATCCTGCCGTCGCTGACCTTGGGCCTGATCTTCCTGGCCATCTATCTCCGCATCATGCGGGCATCGATGCTCGAAGTGCTCAATCTCGATTTTGTCCGCACGGCGCGCGCCAAGGGCCTCGACGAGACAAGGATCATCACCCGCCACGTGCTGCGCAACGCGCTGCTGCCGATGGTGACGCTGATCGGACTGCAGGCCGGGACCATGCTCGGCGGCTCGGTCGTGGTCGAGACCGTCTTCTCGCTGCCGGGCCTTGGACGCCTGGCCTATGAATCCGTGGTGCAGCGCGACCTCAACACGCTGCTGGGAATCGTCTTCGTCTCCGCGTTGCTGGTGATCCTGGTCAACTTCGTCACCGACCTGCTTTACGCGCGGCTCGACCCGCGCATCGCGGCCGAGAGCTAGCGCATGGACGCCCTGAAACGCTATTTCCGCAGTCCCGCCGCGGTGCTCGGCCTTGTGCTGCTGCTGATCGTCGTGGGCATGGCGATCAGCGCCGGCTATCTCTATCCGCGTGATCCGCTTGCGCTCGCCGGACGTCCTCTCGTCTGGCCTTTCACCAATCCGCGCTTTCTGCTCGGCACCGACAATTCGGGGCGCGACATCGCCGCCCAGATCTTTCATGGCGCGCGGATTTCGCTGCTCATCGGCGGCGTCGCGACGCTGATCGCGGTCACGATCGGGGTCATGGTCGGCGCCATCGCCGGCTATTATGGCGGCTGGATCGACAACATCCTGATGCGCATCACCGAGGCGTTCCAGACCTTGCCGAATTTCGTGCTGCTGCTGGTGCTGGTCGCGGTGTTCGGCTCCACCCTGACGACGGTGACGATCGCGGTCGGCATCGTGTCATGGCCGGCGCCAGCGCGGCTGACGCGGGCGGAATTTCTCTCGTTGCGCAGCCGCGAATTCGTCCAGGCCGGCCGCACGCTCGGCATGCCCGACGCGCAGCTGATCCTGCGCGAGATCCTGCCGAATGCGCTGCCACCGGTCATCGTCTATGCCGGTGTCGTGATGGCGGTCGCGATCCTCCTGGAAAGCGCGCTCGCCTTTCTGCGCCTGTCCGACGCCAATGTCGCCTCCTGGGGCAATCTGATCGGCCTCGGGCGCGATGTGCTGCGGGTGCAATGGTACGTCTCGGCGATCCCCGGCGTCGCCATTCTGATCACCGTGCTCGCGGTGTCGCTCGTCGGCCAGGGCCTCAACGACGCATTGAACCCGCGGCTGAAACAGCGATGAGCTCAACGGGCCCCATTCTCACGGTCGACCGCCTCAGCGTTCGTCTCCCCAAGGGCGCCGACCGCAGCCATGCGATCACCGAGGTGTCGCTGTCGGTCGTCGAAAACGAGATCGTCTGCATCGTCGGCGAGTCCGGCTCCGGCAAGTCGATGATGGCCAATGCGATCATGCGCCTGCTGCCGCAGGGCGTCACCACCGACCATGGGCGCATCCTGTTCGTCGGTCGTGATCTTTGCGTCGCATCGGCCGCCGAGATGCGCAGCATCCGTGGCGCCGAGATCGCGATGGTGTTCCAGGAGCCGATGACAGCGCTGAATCCGCTGCGCACGATCGGCGATCAGATCGGCGAAGTGCTCGACATCCACACCGGTCTCGCGAAGGCCGAGATCCGGTCGCGCGTGCTTTCGCTGCTGAGCGACGTCCACATCCCGGATCCGCCGCGGGCTGCCAAGGCCTATCCGCATGAGCTGTCCGGCGGCCAGCGGCAGCGCGCAATGATCGCGATGGCGCTCGCGCTCGATCCGAAGCTGCTGATCGCGGACGAACCGACCACAGCGCTCGATGTCACGACGCAGGCGCAGATCCTCAAGCTCATTCGCGAGCTGCAACAGCGTCGCAACACCGCGGTGCTCTTCATCACCCACGATTTCGGCGTCGTCGCCGAAATCGCCGACCGGGTGGTCGTCATGCAGCATGGCGTGGTGGTGGAGCACGGGACGGCGCGCGAGGTGCTCCGCAACCCGCGACATGCCTATACGCAGCAGCTGATCGCCGCGGTGCCGCCCGTCGCCGCGCCGCCGCCGCGCCGACTGTCGGACCAGACGCTTCTCGCGCTGTCGGGCGTGGTCAAGACCTATCGCACCGGCGGCTTTCTCGGCCGTGGCGCGCGCGTGACCCATGCGGTCAAGGATGTCTCGCTCACCTTGCCCAAGGGCGCGACGCTCGGCATCGTCGGCGAGTCCGGCTCAGGCAAATCGACCCTCGCCCGCTGCATCATCCGGCTGATCGATCCCGATGCGGGATCGATCCTGCTCGACGGCCACGACTGGGCGCTGATGTCACGCCGCGAGATCCGGCAGCGGACGCAGCAGATGCAGATGGTGTTCCAGGATCCGTTTGCCTCGCTGAACCCGCGTCGCAAGGCGATCGACTTGGTGGCTCAAGGGCCGATCGTGCATGGCACACCGCGCGACAAGGCGCTCAGCGAGGCGCGTGAGCTGTTCCAGCTCGTCGGGCTCGATCCGTCTGCGGCGGATCGCCTTCCGCACGAATTCTCCGGCGGCCAACGCCAGCGCATCGGGCTTGCGCGCGCGCTCGCGCTGAAGCCCGACGTGCTGGTTGCCGACGAGCCGGTGTCTGCGCTCGACGTCTCCGTGCAGGCGCAGGTCCTGAGGCTTCTCACCAGCTTGCGGGAGCGGCTCGGCCTGTCCATCATCTTCATCACGCATGATCTGCGGGTTGCGGCGCAGATCTGCGACCTCGTCGCGGTCATGAAGGACGGCGTGGTCGTCGAACACGGCCTCACCCATCAGGCGTTCGGCACGCCGCAGCATGCCTATACGCGGGCGCTGCTCGACGCCATACCGGGCGGCGACTTCGCCCGGACACCGCATCCGTGAGCTCTGCAGCATGATCCGGAACGAAGAACCCGTTTTCCGAAAGGCTCGAACAAGCCTCACGCGCTAAGCAATCTCGCGGGCATCGCGGTAGCGGTAGAGCAGCAGCATCAACGGCGCAAATGGCCGAAGCAGCGCATGCGCGGGAATGGTGACGGCATTGGTGAAAGGCAGCGCCAGCTCGTTGTCCGGAACGCCGCGCACGGCCTTGGCCAGCTCGGCACCGAGCGGAATCGTCAGCGCCACCGCCCGGCCGTTGCAGCCGGTCCAGCCATAGGCATCCGGGCCGAGGCGATGAATCCGCGGCATGTAGTCCGTGGTCATGCCGACATAGCCGTTCCAGACGTAGTCGAATCGAACCTCGCCGATCTGCGGCCACAGAAGCTGCAGGCGGCTGGCGACGCGCGCCTTCAGCCGCTCGGCCTTGTTGCTGGGGCCGATCACGGCGCCCCCCGTCACCAGGCGATTGCGGGCGTCGTAGCGCGCGAAATAGAGCTCGCCATGGGTGTCGGACATCGCCTGCCGGGCGGGGATGATGGTCTTGCGGACATTGTCCGACAGCGGCTGCGTCGCCATCTGCCACGACAGCACCGGCATGACCTCATGGGCCAGGTCAGGCGCGAGCGCCTTGGAAAATTCGCCGGTATAGGCGTTGCTGGCCAGGACCAGGGCACGCGCTGACAATTCGCCCCGCGCGGTCCGCACCACCCAGCGGTCGCCACGCCGCGCGAAATCGATCACCGGCGAGCGGGCGTAGATGCGGCCGCCAAGGCTCAGCACGGTCCGTGCAAGACCACGGGCCAAGGCAAGCGGATTGATGTGGCCGCCGGTCTTGTTCCAGAAGCCGCCATGCCACGCGTCCGAGCCGAGCATGTCGCGCGCCTGGTCGCGCGACAGCAGTTCGACATCGGCGCCGAATTTCGACCATTGCTTGAAACGGCGCTCAGCGATCTTGATACGGCCGGGAGAATGCACCGGCTGCACCCAGCCGCTCTGCTCATGCTCGGCGTCGATCTTGTAGCGCCGCACCGTGTCGAACAGGTTCGAGGCGCTGTCACGCAGCATCGCGACAAAGCGTTCTCCGGCCGCACCGTGACGAGCGATGAGATCCTCGGGATCGGGCCGCGACAGCGTCGGAATGACCTGGCCATTGTTGCGGCCCGAGGCGCCCCAGCCTGGCTCCATCGCCTCCACGATCGCGACATCGACCCCGGTCTCACGCAGATGCAGCGCAGTGGACAGCCCGGTGAAGCCGCCGCCAATGATCACGACATCGGCCTGCTGGTTGCCGTGCAACACCGGCAGATTCGGTCCAGGCGCAGTCTGTGCGGCCCACAAGGACGGAGGCCATTGAACGATATCTGTGGTCGTACTCATCGTGGACGGCTCATCCTTGCTGACCGACCGGCCTCGTGGAGACCGATCTTGCCTTGCGCCCGGCGCCCGGCCGCGCCGGTTGCGGCGCATGGGTCGTTTGGGCATAGTTCGGCCGCAATATGCCAAGTTCGCTGCAAGGAGACAAATGCGTGGCCCTCAAGAATGTCATCGGTATCGATCACGCGGTCGTCGTGGTGAAGGATCTCGACGCGGCGGCCGAGACCTGGAAGCGATTGGGCTTCACGCTGTCGCCGCGCGGCACCCACAGCGCCAAGATGGGGTCAGGCAATTACACGATCATGCTTGATCCGGATTACATCGAATTGCTCGGCATTCTCGCCGAGACGGATCATAATGTCCCGACGCGCAACTTCCTCGCACAGCGCGGCGAGGGCATCGAGCGGATCGCCTTCACGGCGATCGATTCCGCTGCGGGCGCCGAGGAGATCCGGGCCAAGGGCTTCGAGCCGATCGGACCGATCGACTTCGAGCGTCCGGTCCCCCTCCCCGACGGCACGATCTCGGCGGCCCGGTTCCGCGTGTTTCAATGGCCGGTGGCTGAAGCCCCCGGCGGGTTGCGGATCTTTGCCTGCCAGCACAAGACCCGCGAGACGGTGTGGATCCCGGAGCTGATGCGCCATGCCAACGGCGCCAAGCAACTCAAGCAGGCCCTGATCGTCACGCCCGACCCGGCGAAGGACGCGGCGCATCTGTCCCGCCTGATCGACCGCGACGGCCGCCCCGAGAGCGATGGGGCCGTGACGGTGGCCTCGGGCGGCGACCGCGCCGATTTCGTCTTCCTGACCCGGGATCAGCTCGCGGCGCGCTATCCCGGCGTATCGCTGTCTGGCCTGCCGGAGCGCGGCGGTGCCGGCCTGGTGCTGGCCTCGTATGATCTGGCCGCCACTGCAAAGGCCCTCGGCGCCGCTGCCGTGCACAGCGGCACCAGCCTTGTCGTACCGCCGGCAGCGGCCACCGGCACCCTGCTCGCCTTCGTGGCCAGCTGATCAGCGTGCATCAGCAGGATCGCGCGGCCGCATTCTCAGCGGCCGCGCGAACTCATTCCGCCGGCTGGAACATCGCCGGTCGTCCGCGCTGGCTGTCGAGCCAGCCGACCAGACGGTCCATCAGGCCGCCGCTCTGCTCCGAGGGTTGCGCCGACGAGACGAACGGATCGCAATGACACTTTGCGCCGGCGGCGCGCGACATCTTCGCCACGGCCTCGGTCATCGCCGGCGCGCCGCAGGTATAGACGACGTCGTTCGGCGTGAGCTCAGGCATGTGCTCGGTCGGGCGGCCGCTGCGGATCGCCGGCGATACGTTCTGAGGCTCCGACACGATCGGGATGATCTTGACGTTCGGAAAGCGCGCCAGCCGGCACAGTGCCTGATGCATGTAGAAGGACTGCAGCGTGCGCGAGACGACGATGAAGACGATCTCCCGCTTCGGATTCTCGGTGATCGCTGCGACCGCAATCGCCCACATCGGCGCAAAGCCGGTGCCGCTCGCGACCAGGATGATTCGGCCGCGATGCTTCTGCCGGAAGAATGCCGTGCCGAGCGGAGCCGTCAGCTTGACGCGGTGGCCGACCTGAATGTCGCGGCCGAGTGCCGATGACACCAGGCCGTCTTTCAGAATGCGGATGTGCAGATACAGCAGATGGCTGTCGGGCGCGCCGACCATCGGATAGGTCGGGCTGTAGCAACGCGTCGGGAAGCCGCGATACTGCACCTTGGCATATTGTCCGGGGAAGAACCGCAGCGGCTTCGGCATCTCGATGGTGACGCCGACGACGTCGGGCGCGAGCCGCACGAGATCGCCGACCTCGCAATTCATCGTCACCGTATCGGGCACCGGCTCGGTGATGATCTTCAGATCCGAAACCACCCGGGCCTGGCACGCATGCGCCATGTCGCCTTCCATGCCGCCGAACAGCTTGCCGTCGACGACAGTCACCTTGCAGGATCCGCAGATTCCGCTGCGGCAGTCATGGGGCAAATCCACGCCACTATTGATGGCGCCGTCGAGCAGGATATCGCCCACATTCGCGTAGAACGTTTCCCTGTTGTACTGGATTTTGCAAATCTTACCCATCACTGCACCTCAAGTCGCATCGGCCGGATCTGCCTCGTATGTCTGATCTGGGTATGGTCGAAAGCCGCGACCCGCATGAAGACGCCATTCTTGATCGGAACGTCGTACTTGCTGTGTGTGTCCAATTTGCGGGCAATCTCGAGCGTCCAGTGACCCGCGGCCCAGCGCGCCGCGCACCGGATGTCGGCGCGGTCTCCGGTGAATTCACCATTGACGATGACGCCGGGCACGACCGTTCCGATCGGCGTCTGCGCGTCGGCTTCCGCGGAATACGGCACGGATTCAGCCTCGGTCATGAACCATCGTGCCCCTTCGCTCTCGCCGATATTCGGATCGAGCGAGATCTCGCCCATCGCCGCGGTCATCGCCGCAATGTCCTTGGGCAGGCGCTTCGGTCGCACGCCGCGATTGCCAAGCCTCGCCGCCTCCCGGTCGATCACGAAATTGTCCGAATAGTTCGCCGTGCCCGGATCCGGCGCAAAGCCTCCCTTGTATGGCGTGAGCCCCTTGACCTGATCGGGCGTCGGCTCGGCGGGGGGACCGAAATGATCATCATCCATCCAGCCGGTCGGACCGCCGCTGGTCGCCTTCCACAGCCAGGCATCCGCGTACAAATTCGGCGCCGGCGTATAGTGGATACCGCGACCCGACAGCGTCGCCGGCTTGTCCGGCATCGGCTGCGCGCTCATGTGGAACGTTCGGTCAGCGGCCAAGGTGATCGGCAGCGTCGTGAACAGCAGCGAAAACTTGTCCTCGTTGAAGTCGTTCTCGTCGCCCTTTTCAAATCCGTTGTGCAGCATGTGCCAGCCGTCGGCCTTCTTGATCAACGGCAGCTGCTTCAACGAGCGGGTCGGATCCTCCCAGATGACCAGGAAATAAACCCATGTTCCATCATGGGCGGCCTTGATCCAGACGCGCGATTCTCCGGTGCCGTCGAAATTGTCGCCCTGGTTGGTCGTGACCATGTGCGGCTGAATGTTGCGCCAGACCCGATCGGACGAATCACCATCGAGCGTGGGCGCATCGGAGCTGGCGATCCGATAGACCGTCACCGTGTCCTCGGCGTAGTAGTCGGCCGCAAACATCGCCGAGCCGATCACGATCGCAGCAGCCGTGGCGACGACGAACGGATTGGCCTGAAAGCTCGGGTTGCGACGACGCGAATTGCCTTTAGTCGGCGCCGGCGCACGCATTCGCCCCGGAGCTGGGCGTGTCTCCGCACGGACGCGCGGAGGCTCCTCCATCCGTCGCGGCGCCGGCATGGGTTCGCGCATCGGTGGCCGCGCGGCGGGCGCCGGCTTCTTCTTCGGAGGCGCCTCCGCCTCTTCGAGCTTCTCCGACTGCTCGACCAGCATCGTCAGCAGTTCGACCGGATCGAGCTTCGGCGGCGGCGGCGGCAACGGGGCCGGGCGGAACACGCGATACAGCTGCATCTTCCCGCCGATGCTGAAGTGAACCAGAACGTGCATCACCACGAACACCGGGATGACCCAGGTCGCATACCAGTGGATCATCATGGTCACATAGCCGGACGCGACACCGAAGAAGAGCATGCCGCCGGTGACGATCAATATCGCCATTGCGATGAACAGAACCCAATGCAGCATGACGCTGATTGAGCCGAGCCGCGCCGGCCGGCGACCGAGCAATCCCTTGAACCGCATCTTGTCGATGGTGACGCGCCGACCAAGGCCCGACTTCGAGATGTAGATCATGTAGGCGACGGCCACGCTCGCAAGAACGACGCCTGCCGGCATGTGCCAGGTCCAGGTCCGATGCCGCGGCAGCAGCCAATCGAGGTTGTTGGCGATCCAGGCATGATTCGGCGCCTCGGTCGCCATGCGCAGTCCCGTCAGGAACGCAACCACGGTCGCCGCGACCAGGGTCCAGTGCAGAATGATCGTCCCGTAATCCGTCTTCCGGACCTTCATGCGTGCGCCTCCCGACCGGCGCCGACGCAAACCCTCGCGGCCGATCCGGTCACCGCATTCAGGCTGAACAGGTCGTCAGCAGCATGGCTGGCCGAACCTGCGGCGCCAATCTTCTGCTCTCGACGCGATAGGAGTCCCGCATCGCATGTTCCGATGGTGATGTAGTTCAGCAACTCTCGTCCCCCAAGATACTCTTCACTCAGCAACTCTCTGTCCGACACCGACGCCGGCGGCGTCGCCCTCTCCTTTCGATCGTTGCCCCACTACGTCCGGCGTGATCCTCAAGATCACGTCGATCAAAGACCAGTTGCTGTACCCAAAGCCGGTGACGGGTTGCTTCGGAGCACGAATGAACTGGCCTATTTTGCCCTCCCTGATTTGGTCTCGTCTTTCTTTGTGACCGGATACCCGGTGCGTATCGGCCGCTGGCTTGCAGAGTTCCGGTCACATCCGGGCAGCGACCTGTCGTGGCCATAATGAATGATCGTAATCATCTCATCATGATGCAGACCTGTGTGCTCGGATGTTGCCGCCGCCATTTCCGCTCTCACACCCGCAACGGATTACCGCATCGTCGAGATGACAACGCGAGTCCGTTGCACCGCAGGAAGATTTATTCGGCTTCGTGGCGTCAATCGGCCCGGACAGCGGCCAATGAGTGCGGAAGCAAGGTGATAGACGGACGAATGTGTGACGCCCCCAGCACATCGCGCCTCAACATCGACACGCAACTATAGAGAACTGCGTCCTAATTCGAACCGCTCGGACAGCCGGCGACGGTTCCATTCAGATGCGCCGAACGGCACCGCTGTTTACAGCTATCCGCTTCTCTATATGCCGCGTGCTGCGACAGAAATGCCCATGTGTCGCATTGTTGCCGGAAATTCGTCGGCATCGACAGGCAAGAGCGGTGATCGAAGCATTGTCGTTTGGGAGACGCGCCTGGATGAGTCTGGCTCAAGACCGCCCGCGAACGAAAGCCGCGGCTGCCCTCAATGACCTCCTGTCCGGGAGCGATGATCCCGTGACGCGGGGTCTGCGCCAGGCGGTCAGGCGCATGGCCGGCATCGGCGTATTCAGCGGCGTCATCAACATCCTGATGCTGTCCGGCTCGATCTACATGATGCAGGTCTACGACCGGGTCATTCCGAGCAAGAACATGGCGACGCTCATCGGTCTCTCGGTGATGATTCTGTTCGTCTATATCATCCAGGGCTATTTCGACGCCCTGCGCACCCGCATGCTGTGTCGGGTGGCGACCGTGTTCGACGCCAGCCTGCAGGACGCCATCCATCACGCCCTGGCCACCCTGCCCTTGCGCGGGACGAAGCCGATGCTGATGCAGCAGCCGCTGCGCGATCTCGACCAGTTGCGGGCCTTCATGTCGAGCATGGGGCCGACTGCATTCCTCGACATGCCGTGGATTCCGATCTTTCTGATCGGCATGTTCCTGTTTCATCCGCTGATCGGCGTCACCGCGATCATCGGCACCGTCGGCATCATCTCGATGACGCTCGTGACCGAGCGGCTGTCACGGCAGGCGAGCCGATCGGCCAGCGATACCAGCGCCGCGCGCCAAGTTCTCGCCGACGCCACCCAGCGCAACGCCGAGGTGATTCGCGCGCTTGGAATGATGGATCGGTTCTCGGTACGCTGGAACGCTATCAACGAGCGCTATCTGAAGGACAATATCCGCGCGAGCGACGTCTATGCCAATCTCGGATCGGCAGCCAAGGTGCTGCGCTTCATCCTGCAGTCCGGCATGCTCGGCATCGGCGCCGCGCTCGTGGTGTCGGACCAGGCGTCCGGCGGCGTCATGATGGCCTCGTCCATTTTGATGGGCCGCGCGCTGGCGCCGGTCGAGCTCGCCCTGGGCAGCTGGAAGCAGCTCGTTGCCGCGCGGCAAGGCATCGCCAGGCTGCGCGACATCTGCAAGGCGACCGCCAAGCCGGAGGCACCGCCCGTCGCCCTGCCGCGGCCCTATCGCGAGCTGACGGTGCAGGAATTGACCGTGGCCGCGCCCGGCACCGATCGCCCGATCGTCCATAATGTGTCGTTCTCGATCAAGGCGGGCACGGGGCTTGCGCTGCTCGGTGCCAGCGCGTCCGGCAAGACCTCGCTCTCCAAGGCGCTGGTGGGCATATGGCCTGCGCTGCAAGGCACGGTCCGGCTCGACGGTGCAGCGCTCGACCAGTGGAGCAACGAGGATCTCGGCCGCCATATCGGCTATCTGCCGCAGGATGTCGCGCTGTTCGACGGCAGCATCGCCGACAACATCTGCCGCTTCGACGAGAATGCGAGTTCGGATTCGATCTTGAAGGCGGCACAGATCGCAGGTGTCCACGACATCATCCTGCGGCTGCCGGAGGGCTATGCGACACGCATCGGCCAGGGCGGCATGTCGCTGTCGGCGGGTCAGCGCCAGCGCGTCGGACTCGCCCGTGCGGTCTATGGTGATCCGTTCCTCATCGTGCTGGACGAGCCCAACGCCAATCTCGACACTGACGGCGAGAATGCGCTGAGCCGCGCCATCCAGATCATGCGGCAGCAGAATCAGAGCATCGTGATCGTGATCTCGCACCGCCCGAGCGCGCTGAACGCGCTCGATATGGCGCTGGTCCTTTACGAAGGTAAGGCGATCGCATTCGGTCCCTGCCAGGAGATCTTTGCACGCGTCGCCGGGGCCAAGCCGCCGGCCGGACCGGCTGTCGCGCACGCCGCGGCTGCGCCAAGGGTCGCAGCCCCTGCGCCAGCTCCGAATCCGAACGTGAGATCGCTTCGTCGCGCCGCCCCAGCAGAAAGCGTTTGATCAATGAAACACATCAACGACTTCCGGCCCTTCGATGACGAAGATTATGTGCGGCCGAAGACGCGCGCGGTCGGACCGCAGGGCGATGCCCTGATCCTCGAGCTGCAGCGGCTGCAGGGTGCCTTCGACGAAGGCTCGGATGCCGATCCGCGCGACAATCGCGGATCCCGCAAGAAGCGGCGCGCGCCGCCATCGGCGGTGCGCAACAAATCACCCCGCACCAAGAAGCGGCCGGGCAAGATGGGACGGGCGCTCGGGGCGTCGCTGTCGCTGCTCGGCTTCCGCAGCGCGACCGCCCGACCGCAACGCGCGTCCGGCATCCGCGAGATGGAGTGGCAAGACCAGGCCCAAGGCCAGCTGCAAGGCCAAGTGCACGGCCACGCGCCAGCCATGCGATCACGCGAACCCGAATTCTCACCGCCGCCACGCCAGCAGCAGACGCGCCCGCCAACCAATGATGCAGCTCTGCTCGACCTGCGGAACGCCAATCGCGACGGCAATGTCGGCGGCGGAGCCCTGCGCGCGATGCCGCAGCATAACGTTCCGGCGCGCGTCGACCATGCATACGCCGTTCCGCAAACCCGCGTCGGACGCATCGTCGGCACCGCCGGCACGGCGCTGACCACAGGCATGACGTTCATTGCGGCCCAGGGAACGGCGGCTGCACTCGATGACCCATCTGACGAACCGCTCGTGCCACGGGTCGGCCGCATGTTCGAGAACGAGTTGCGTCTCGGCCTGCGTGTGCTGCTCGTGGCCGCGGTGCTCGGCGGCGGCTGGTTGACCCTGGTGCCGCTCGCCGGCGCCATTGTCGTGCCGGGCAATCTCGTGGTGCAATCCAACGTCAAGGCGATCCAGCATCCGACCGGCGGCATCATCGCCGAGATCAAGGTCGACAACGGCAAGCGGGTCACCGCCGGCGATCTGCTGGTCCGGCTCGATGCGACGCAGAGCCAGGCGCAGCTGCAGGCGATCACCAAGCAGTTGAACGAGCAGCGCGCCAAGATCGCCCGGCTCTCGGCGGAGCGCGACGGCCTCGATCAGCCGGAATATCCGACATCGCTGACGTCACGTCCGGACGATGCACATGTCCGCGCCGTGATCGCATCGGAGAATGCGCTGTTCAAGGCGCGCGCGACCACCCGCAAGAGCCAGAAGGAACTGCTGCAGGGCCGCATCGTCCAGCTCAACAACGAAATCAGCGGCATGGAGTCACAGCTCGATTCGAAGAACAAGCAGATCGAGCTCATCAAGGGCGAACTGGCCGGTGTTCAGGAACTCTACGACAAGCGTCTCGTCCCACTCACGCGATTGACGACGCTGCAGCGGGAAGCCGCGCGAATCGACGGCGAGCGCGGCCAGCTGGTGTCGAGCGTGGCGGAGACGAGGTCCAAGATCAGCGAAGCCGAGCTTCAGACGGTCAAGATCGATCAGGACTTCCGCAGCGAAGTCGTCAAGGATCTCGGCGACGCGCAGGCCAAGGAGGGCGATCTGGTCGAGAAGGGCGTTGCGGCGCGGGATCAACTGGACCGCATCGAAATGCGCGCACCGAACTCCGGCACCATTCACCAGCTCGCCGTGCACACGATCGGCGGCGTGATCAAGCCTGGCGAGACCATCATGGAGCTCGTCCCCGATTCCGATGAGCTTCAGGTCGAGGCGCACGTCCAGCCCAAGGACATTGATCACGTCCACACCGGGCAGAACGCGATGGTGCGATTCAATGCGTTCAACCAGCGCACGACGCCGCAGCTGAGCGGTCAGGTCTCATTCGTCGCCCCCGACATCACCAACGATCCGAGATCGGGCTCGACCTTCTACACGGTGCGGATCACCCTGTCCGAGGAGGAGCGGCAGCGGCTCGGCGGCGTCAATCTGATGCCGGGCATGCAGGCCGAAGTCTACGTCCAGACCGGAAGCCGAACGATGCTGAGCTATTTGATGAAGCCGATCACCGACCAGTGGCGGCGCGCCTTCGTCGAGCAGTAGAACCACGATGTCGCGGTCTGCGTTCCTCCTCGCGGAGGCCGCAGACCGCCTGTCCCATTCAAAATGAACTTTGCAAATTTTCCGCGTCCCTCCGACCCTGCGCCGCTGTGGCAGGGCGCAGGAGAACCGTCGACCGCCGGGATCAGCGCCGCACCATCGGCTGAACTGGCGCCGAAGCCGCGCCTGCCGAGGCCCACGACGGCACCGACCCAGGAAGCACCGGCTGGACTCCGATTCGACTTCAACGACGGCTGCCGCGTCATGCTGCCCGACGCGGGACGGGCTTGGCGCGTCCGGCTGAGCGATCGTCAGACCGGGAACGTGCTGTTCGACGTCGATCTGCGGTCGGGCCACGTCAACAGCGCCAAGCGCTATTTCGTCCCGTTCAGGCTGGAGGTCTGGTCGGACGACGAGCGCGTGCTCCGTCACGACTACGATGCGCGCGGGCGCGACGTTCTGATCCAGTTTCCGGTCGGCACGATCGGCGACGTCATCGGCTGGTTCAGCTACGCGGTGAAGTTCAAGGACGTACACCAATGCCGGCTTACTTGCGCCATGGGCGAGCCGCTCATCGCGCTGTTCCGCAGCGCCTATCCTGACATCACCTTCGTCACTCATGAGATGGTGGAGGCAGATCGATTTTACGCGACCTACTCCGTCGCCTTGTTCTTCGACGACGCTGAATTCGTCTATCAGCCCTGCGATTTCCGCCAGGTCGGCCTGCACCGGACCGCGGCCTATATCCTCGGCGTCGACCCGGCCGAGCAGCCGCCCTTTGTCGCGCTCGCGGACGACAGCCGCCCGATCGCCGAGCCTTACGTCTGCATCTCGGTGCAGGCCACCACCCAATGCAAGCATTGGAACAATCCAGAAGGCTGGGATCGCACGGTCGCCTTCCTGAGAGCACGGGGCTATCGCGTGGTCTGCATCGATCAGCATCCCGTCACCACCCGTGATCCGTATCGGACGCAGATCCCGGCGGCGGCTGAGGACCAGACCGGCGATCGGCCGTTGCAGGAGCGCGCCCGATGGCTCAGGCATGCCGCCTTCTTCATCGGGCTGTCGAGCGGCCTGTCATGGCTGGCATGGGCCTCCGGCACGCCGGTCGTGCTGATCAGCGGCTTCACTCATCCGACCAACGAGTTTGCGACACCCTTCCGCGTCATCAATTATCACGCCTGCAACGGCTGTTGGAACGACGCGGGCCATCAATTCGACCATGCTGACGCTCTCTGGTGTCCGCGCCTGAAGGACACGCCGAGACAATTCGAATGCACGCGCCTCATCACCGCGGATCATGTCAAGGCGACATTGCTGAGCATTCCGGGATTTGGCGAGGGCTTGCCGCCTTCGGCCCAACTGCCCTCCTCCGGCGTGGCCGAACCGACCGACGCCTCCGATGCATATGACGCGCGCGCCGCATTGGCCGAGCCGGACGGTTCGTCCGACGAAGAGCCGCTCGCGATCAGCGAACTGCTCGAGCGCAATCTCGGCGATGTTCACCGCGGCGGGTTGGCGGTCGGCCTCACCGTTGGCGCCGGGAAGATGCTGGATCAGGCTGCAGAATTCATCGCAGAAGGCGACCGCGCCGCGACGGCCGGTGAGCTGGCTGCGGCGATTGCGAGCTACATGCGAAGCGCAGCCATGGTCAGGACTTTGACCGAAGCCGATCCGGACCATCCAGGTTTCCAGCGCAACTTCTCAGTGGCCTTGAACCGGATCGGCGCAATTCTGTTTGTGCAGCGCGACCTCGAACGCGCACACGCCACCTATCGCGCAAGCCTCGCCGTCGCCGAGCGGCTCCACGCAGCCTATCCTAACAATACCGGCTACCAACGTGACCTCGCCTGGTCCCATGCGCTGCTGGCCGACGTGCTCACGGCCGAGAGCCGGCACCAGGAGGCCTTCGATCACCGCCGCGCCAATACCGCCCTCACGACGCAGATGTGCGCGGCAGCTCCGGGCGAGTCCAACCTGCAAAGGGCGCTGGCGAATTCCTATCAGAGCCTGGGCGATGCGCTCATTCCGCTCGGACATGGTCATGGCGCGCTCGCCGCCTATCGGGTGAGCCTCGGCCTGGTGCAGCGCGCGTTGAGCGCCAACAACCAGGATCCGGCGTGGAACCAGCTCTCCCGCACGCTGCTGCCGAAAATCAGGAACACACTCCTGCTTCTCCGCCAGGGCGCGCCGGCCTCCTGAGCACCGGCTGCGGCCCTCCACAGTTCCACGCGACGTCGCACGACATTCCGATCGCGGACCGTTGATCCGCTGCGCATGCGCGCCGCTGAACGCCCGGCAAGATGCGGGCAGCATCTTGACGAGAAGATGTAATTCGCGTCAGATCGCCGCAGCCCGCTTTTGAGCTTGCCAGTCGAAATCAAGCACTTGGCAAACCACCGGGGCAAGCGGTCACGAACCCGCGATGCCCGAACAACAACACAATCGCGGACTCTCCCACGCTTCTTTTGGCCTGATTGCTGCGACCAAATAGCACAGTGCGACAAACTGGCGCATGCCCGGCGCGAGCGCGATCGACGCTGGACATGGCTCGAGCTGACAACGCTTCGGCGCTGGGCAGTCACGCACGGGGCCCACCGGGCGGATGAATTTGGGGAGAGTGATCTATGGCGAATAACACCTTCAACCCGACGGCTCTGGCCAACGGAACGTCGAACCTGCTGGTGCGGGCGTCGGCGCTCAACCTGTCGACAGACCTGGTCCAGGCGGGCGTGGTGTTCAACGATGCGGTCCGCGCCTCGCTCGGCCTCTTCACGCAGGCCGGCAGCGGCAACTCGAATCCATTCCTCGGCAGCTACACGACCGATCTGCACGCCGTTCAGAACGATATTGCGGCGATGCTGGCCAATCCCGGACAGGTCACCCTCGGTGGCCAAACCTTCACGCTGAACGCCACCGACACCGCTGTCCTCACCAATGTGCAGGCGCAGATCACGACGCTGCTCGCAGCTGCACCGCAGACCGCGAACGCCGCAACGATCACGGCCGCCGACCAGACGGTACATGCGGTCCAGCAGGAGATCCTGCAGGAGATCAACGGTGATGCGCATCTTTCCGGCGCCCTCAACAAGGTCGCCTTCCTCGCCAACACTGGCGGCCAGGATGTCGCCTTCCAGAACACGCCGGCTGGCGCCGACGATGCGGCGAGTCTGGCGGCCGCGACCGCGGGCAACACCCTCAAGGACGTCGGTGTCGTCTTCAACAAGGTCGTCGATCTCGCCTCCGGCGGCATCAGCACCGCGAATCTGCAGGAGGTGACGACCGACCTTACCGCGATCTCGCAGGGCCTGACCAACATCCTCAACAACAAGACCCAGCTGGCACAGATCGAGAAGGGCGAGACCGCGAATGCCGCAGCTCTGACGACGATCCATCTGCAAACGGTGCTGGGACAGGTCAATCTCGAGCTGAATCAGTATGCCAAAGCCGAGACCACCGGCAACCAGGCCGCGCTCCGAGGCACGGCTGACAATCTTCTTGATAGTATCGACATCATTCAGAACGATGCCAATCTGAACATGGCCGCGGGCGGAAACGGCAAGCCCGGTCACGCCGGCGGTTTCGCGGAAGATCCGGGCGGGCTGACCGGCACCGTGACCAAGTTCCAGGACAACCAGGCGCAGACGAATTTCTGGGCCGCCTTCCTGGCCGAGGGCAACACCATCAACGCGACGCTGCAGAAGATCGCAACCGGCGGCGCGCAGGCCAGCGCCGCACTGGTCACTCAGATCCAGAACTATCAGGCATTCGGCGCCAATTTCGATGCGGCCCAAGGCAATGTCTTCCGTGGCCGTTTCGACAATGAGCTTCTGAGCGGCACGCTGGAAGCCGATACGGCCGCTGCGGTAAAGGGCCTGCAGGGCATTCTGAACGGCGACACCGGCGCCGCGCTGGCCGCCGACAAGGCGATGCTCGCAGCCGCCGGACAGGGCTTCGCGGCGGACGCGATGGACGTGTCCGGCAACAACATCGCCATTGGCGGCGCGACCTATGTCGGCTCAGCCACGACGGTGTCGACAGCGACCTCCGTGCACGGCCTGGCCCAGGGCACCATCCCCGTCACCGCGACCCCGAACCTCGCCAACGGCACCGGCGGCTCGTCCACCACGCCGCCGAGCACTGGCGGCGGCGGTGCTGGTGGAGGAACCGGCACGGGCGGGATGCACACCACGCCGGTGAATTTCGATCCGGCCGCGCTGGCCAATGGCACATCCAACCTGCTGACACGGGCCACCGCGATCCAGCACTCGACGGATCTGGTCCAGGCGGGCGTCGTCTTCAACGACGCGGTGCGCGCCTCGCTCGGTCTGTTCAGCCTCGCCAACAGCGGCAACTCGCCGGCCTTCCTGACGAGCTATCAGGCTGACATCACCGCGGTGCAGACCGACATCGCCGCGATGCTGGCCAATCCAGGCCAGGTGACTCTCGGCGGCAAGACGTTCGCCTTGAACGCCACCGACACCGCTGTCCTCACCAATGTCGAGGGCCAGCTCGGGACGCTGCTCCAGGCCGCCGGACAGTTCGCGAACGCCAACACGCAAGCAGCCGCCAGCCAGACGATCCACGCGCTGCAGCAGGAGATCCTGCAGGAGATCCACAACGACGCGCATCTCACGAACGCGCTCGACAACGTTCCATTCCTGGCCAATACGGGAGGAATGGACGTGGCGTTCCAGACGTCCCCCGCCGGTGCGGATGACCCCATGAGCCTTGCTGCGGCCACCGCGGGCAACAGCCTGAAGGATGTCGGCCTGGTGTTCAACAAGGCCGTCGAGCTCGCCTCCGGCGGAGTCAACGCCGGCAATCTCGCCGAGATCAACACCGATCTGACGGCGGTGTCGCAAGGGCTGACCGCCATCCTCAATAACAAGACGCAGCTTGCGCAGATCGAAACCGGCGAGACCGCAAACGCTGCCGCGTTGACCACGATCCACCTGCAGACCGTGCTCGGACAGGTCAACCTTCAGCTCAACAAATATGATGCGGCCGCCGCCACCGGCAACCAGGCGGCGCTGCGTGGCACGGCCGACAATCTGCTCGACAGTATCGACATCATTCAGAACGACGCCAATCTGAACAAGGCGGCCGGCGGCAATGGCCAAGCGGGTCATGCCGGCGGCTTTGCCGAGGATCCGGGCGGCCTGACCGGCACCGTGACCAAGTTCCAGGACAATCAGGCACAGACCAATTTCTGGGCTGCCTTCCTGGCCGAGGGCAATACCATCAATGCGACTTTGCAGAAGATCGCCACCGGCGCAGCACAAGCCAGCGCCGCGCTGATCACCCAGATCCAGAACTATCAGCAGTTCGGCGCCAATTTCGATGCCGCCCAAGGTGCGGTGTTCCAGGGCCGCTTCGACAACGAGCTCCTGAGCGGCACGCTGGAGGCCGATACGGCCGCCGCCGTGAAGGGCCTGCAGGGCATCCTCAACGGCGACACCGGCGCGGCACTGGCAGCGGACAAGGCGATGATCGCCGCGGCCGGACAGGGTTTTGCCGCCGACGCAATGGACGTCTCGGGCAACAACATCCCGGTCAATGGCGGCACCTATGTCGGCACGGCGACCACCATCTCAGCAGCGACGTCCATCAAGGGCACCGCTCACGGCACCATTCCGGTCACCGCCACACCGAACCTCGCCAACGGCACCGGCGGCACGGCGGCGGCAGGAACGACCAACGCGGGCGGGGCGGCTGCCGGAGCTGCGGGCGCGGCCGGCGGAACGACAGCGAATGGCGGCGCAGCGGCTGGCGGAACCAGCAATGCCGGCGGCACCGCCAACAATGGCGGAGGCACAGCTAACAATGGCGGGACGTCAACCGGCGGACAGACTGCCAACAATGGCAGCAACAATGCACACCACAGCGATCACCATCACGATCACAGCTCACACGTGACTGCCCAGAGTGCGATGACCGGCCCTGACCTGTCGCATCATCACGCGATGCATCACATGTGGGCGTGAGGTGTGTGACCGAGCGGCGGAGCAGTCACCTGAGCTGCTCCGCTCGCCATGATCACGCCGCGGAAGCGCCGGTGCGAGCCCAGCCGACCCCGCTCGGCTGCCGCTTGCGCCACCGCCGAAACCAGGATCTTCCAGCGGACCGAGTCGAGGGACGTTGGAACGGTTCCAAGGAGAGGCCGAGGAACCATCGCCAGATCAGGGCAACTTCTTGTCGATAACGTGCATCGGTCCATCGATTACAACGCATTGTTGCAGAGGGGCCACGACTAAAATCAACGAGTTAGAACATTACCAAGGGCTGACGTGGCTTGCGGGCGACAGCGCGCCTGTGCCCGAACAACATCATATTTGAGGACCCTGCACCGCTTCTTTTGGCCCCATTGGAGCAAATAATTCCCAAGTGCTCTGTGGCTGCGACAAATCGCCCGCTCCGAAAGGAGTGAGTGAGACGTCGCATCCCGATCAACGCCCGCGTGCTGCCGAGACGCCAAGCAGCAGACGCCGGGTTGAAACTTGGGGAGATGATCAATGGCAGCCAATACCTTCAACCCGACGGCGCTGGCGAATGGCACGTCCAATCTGCTGAACCGCGCCGACGCGCTCAACTTGTCCACCGACCTCGTTCAGGCCGGCGTCGTCTTCAACGACGCGGTTCGCATCTCGACCGGCCTGTTCTCGACGCCGCAGAACAGCGGCAACTCCAATCCCTTCCTCACCAGCTACACGACCGATCTGCATGCCGTGCAGAACGACATCGCCGCCATGCTCGCCAATCCCGGCCAGGTGACGCTCGGCGGCAAGGCGTTCACGCTCAATGCGACCGACACGGCGGTGCTGACGCAGGTGCAGAGCGAGATCACGACGCTGATCAACGCGGCGCCCAACACGACCAATCCCAACACGCTGGCCGAGGCCGACCAGACCATCCACAACGTGCAGCAGATGATCCTGCAGCAGATCCAGGGCGATGCCCATCTGTCCTCGGCTCTGACGAACTTCACCTTCCTGGCCAACACAGGCGCGCAGGACGTCGCCTTCCAGTCTCTCCCGGCCGGCAATGACGGCGCCGCCAATCTCGCCAAGGCCACCGCCGGCGATCTCGTCGCCATCGGCCAAGTCTATAACGCAGTGGCCGACCTCGCGCTCGGTGGCATCAGCGCCAACAATCTGGGACAAGTCACGGCCGACTTCACCGCTGTGCAGCAGGGCTTGCAGGCGATCCTCAACGACCCCGCCAAGCTGGCGGCGCTGGAAGCCGGTCTGACCGCAGTCGATGCTCAGACGACGACCCTGCATCTGCAGACCTTGGTCGGCCAGATCGGTCTGCAGTTGAACAAATATGATAGCCCGGAAACACAGGCCAATCCGACCGCGCTCCGCGGCACCGCAGACAACATTCTGGATATGATCGACGTGTTCCAGAACGACGCGACCCTGAACAAGGCCGCCGGCGGCACCGGCATGCCGGGCCATGGCGGCGGCTTTTCCGAAATGCCGGGAGGCCTCACCGGAACGGTCACCAAGTTCCAGGACAACCAGGTGCAGACTAACTTCTGGGCTTCGTTCTTGGCGGAAGCCAACACGCTCGGCGCCAAGCTGAACGCTGTGGCAAACGGGACCGCGAACGCGACACAGGACATCATCACCCAGATCGCGAACTACCAGAACTTCGGCGTCAAGTTCGATCAGGCGCAGGGTGCCGTATTCCAAGGCCGTTTCGACAATGAGCTCGTCGCAGGAGCGCTGCAGGCGGACTCCGCGATGGCGACCAAGGCCCTCATGGGCATCATGAACGGCGACACCGGTGCCGCCCTGGCGACGGATCAGGCAATGTTGAAGGCTGCGGCGGCGAACTTCATCGGCAATGCCGGCGACATCTCCGGAAACAACATCGCGGTCGGCGGATCAGCCTACGTCAACTCGGTCACGAGCTTCATCACGGCCACAGCCGTCAACGGCATCGCTATGGGCACGGGTGCGCCGGCCGGCGCCAACCCGAACATCGCCAACGGTACCGGCGGCACACCGGCGAGCACGACCACCCCCGGTGGCGGCGGCATGGCCGGCGGAGGTGGCGCTGCCGGCGGAGGCACCGCCGGCGGAGGTAACGCGGGCGGAGGCACGACTGGCGGCGGCACAGCCGGTGGCGGAGCCACCGACGGCGGCAACGCTGGTGGCAACGCCGGCGGCGGTAATGCCGGTGGAGGTAACGCCGGTGGGGGCAACGCGGGCGGCGGTGCCAATGGCGGCGGCACCACAGGCGGCAACAACCAGACCACGACGACCCATCACTGCCATAGCCACCACAGCCATCACAGCCAAGACCACCATGCCGCAGCGGCGGCCGCCAACACGGCTGCAGCGGCCGCGACGGGCCCCGACATGTCGCATCACCACGCCATGCATCACATGTGGGGCTGACCCCGCCTTCGAACGACGTATCGATCTCGACCGGCGCAGACCCGAGGTCTGCGCCGGCTTCATTGCGTAAGGACGCAGCACGGGAGCGAACGTTTAGGTACGCGAGACGCGGCCCTCTCCGTGGACAGCACGACGAGGGGGCGTAGCGGCCAAACAGACTCGAACGCTTCTACACCATCGATTCATCGCTGCCCTGCTCGGGCCTCTGTTTCGCTTCAATCCGCCTGGAAAACGGCCTTCGTCGCATCCCAGCAAGTTGAGATCATGAACGAGCCCGCCTTCGCCTTACGTCCTCGGAGTATCAACGCCTCGACCGGTCCCGTCGCGCCTTCGGCGACGGCGATCGATGAACGTGCTTTGCGGATCACCGAACAGGCCTACCGAAAAGTGCTGGCGCTCCAACCGCACCATTTCCGCACCTTGTGCGGCCTCGCCATGGTGCGGCTGCAGTTGGGCGACGTCCACGAAGCGCGCACCCTGCTCGATCAGGCAGCGCGCGAGGCCGGCGACTCCGCGGAATTTCATCTGATGCTCGGCAAGGCCTTCGCTGGCCTGGGCGACCTGGCGACCTCGAGCGTCCATCTCCAGCGCGCCGTGGCGCTCGACGACACGCTGATCCAGGCCCGGATCCTGCTGGGCAGCGCATTCACCAACCTCGGAGATCCGGCAGGCGCAGTCCGGCACCTTGAGCTTGCGCTCGCGGCCGACGCGGATGATGCCGACGCCCATCAGACCCTTGGCTTCGCGCTGCAGCGCCTCGGACAATTCGAGCGCGCGATGTCGCATCACGAGGCGGCACTCGCGGCCCGGCCGCAATTCGCCGCCGCCGCTGCGAGTCTCGGAGACGCCTGCCGCCAGCTCGGCCGGCATGCCGAAGCCATCGCCCATTACGAGCGCGCTCTCACGCTCCAGCCCAATGCCCCAGCCGTCCTGCTCAATATCGGCGGCTGCCAGCAGGCCATCGGCCAGACCGAGGCCGCGGTCCGCACCTATCAACGCGCCCTCGTCCTGAGCCCGCATCTCGCCGAGGCGCACTACAACCTCGGCAACCTTCATCTGGAGATGAACAGCTGGCCGATCGCAGTCTTCCACTACGAGCGCGCGATCGCCGAACGGCCGGATTTTCCGGAGGCCCACAATAATCTCGCCAATGCGCTGCAGTCACGCGGCCGGCATGAGGAGGCGCTGGCGCATTATGACGAGGCGCTGCGCCGCAGGCCGAGCTACGCAATCGCGCACCGCAACCGCGCTGATACTCTGCGCAACATGAAGCGGTTCGACGAGGCCATCGCCGGTTATCACGACGCCCTCGCCCTCGAACCCGCCGATACGACGACCTTGAATCATCTCGCCGGCGTGCTGATGATCGTCGGCCGGCTCGACGAGGCCGAACAGGCCTACCGATCGGCGCTGGCGATCAATCCCCGCAACATCGGCGTCCATCTCAATTACGGCGTCGTCAAGCCGTTCACGGTCGATGATTCGCGTTGGCCGGCGCTGCAGGATCTGGCGGCGAGCGTAGAGACGCTGAGCGACGACGCACGCATCGCGCTGCACTTCACGCTTGGCCGCGCCTATGCCGACGTCAAGGACGGCGAAAAGTCATTGCGGCACCTTCAGGCCGGCAATGCGCTCGAGCGACGCCGCATCAGCTATGACGAGAACCAGACGCTGCGTCAGATGGAGCGCATCCGCGACGTGTTCTCCCGGGACATGCTGCAGGCGCGCGCCAATCATGGTGACCCGTCGACCGCCCCCGTCTTCGTGATCGGCATGCCGCGCTCCGGCACCAGCCTCATCGAGCAGATCCTCTCGAGTCACCCGGCGGCTTACGGGGCCGGTGAGGTGAACTACTTCGCGGCCGCGACCGGGCTGTTCACCGATCGTGCACGCGGCGACTATCCGGACATGCTGGCCAAGCTCGCAGATGCCGATCTTGGCTCGATCGCCGAGGCCTATCTCGCGCGCTTTACCGATCTGCCCGCAGGTGTGACCCGCATCGTCGACAAAATGCCCTCGAACTTCCTTTTTGCGGGCCTGATCCATCTTGCGCTGCCCAACGCGCGCATCATCCACGTCCGACGCAATCCGATCGACACCTGCCTGTCCTGCTTTTCCCAGCTGTTTTCGGAGCCGCAGCCCTTTTCCTACGATCTGGCCGAGCTCGGCCGCTACTACCGTGCCTATGAGGCCCTGATGGAGCACTGGCGCGCGATCCTGCCGGACGGCGTGATGCTCGATGTGGCCTACGAGGACGTGGTGCGCGATTTCGAGCCCCACGCGCGCAAGATCGTCGCCCATGCCGGCCTCGACTGGGATGAACGCTGCCGTTCGTTCCACGAGACCAAGCGGCCGGTCAACACTGCGAGCCTGGTCCAGGTGCGCAAGCCGCTGTTCACCGGATCGGTCGGCCGCTGGCGGCTGTATGGCGACCGGCTCAAGCCGTTGCTCGACGCGCTGGGTCCAGCCGAGGTGCAGGCGCCCGTCGCCGACGCCATCTCCGGCTCGATGCAGCCGTCGCCGACGAACCTCGCGCCGCCGGTGGCCACACCGATCGGCGACACCCCGCTTTTCGATGCCGACCAACTCGGAGCTTTGCAGACGCTGGCGGACGGCGCGGTGGCGGTGGCCAGGAAGCTCCAGGGGCGCGGCGACAACAATGATGCGGAAGCGATCTTCCGGCTGATCCTCGCCGGCCAGCCACGCCAGTTCGACGCGCTGGTCGGGCTCGGCATGATCTGCAGCGGCAGCAGCCGGCTCGACGAGGCGAAGGATTGCTTCCAGCGGGCGGTCGCCGTCAACGCGAAATCCGCCGAGGCCCATGGCAGCATCGGCGCGGTCGAGGCTTCGGCCGGACGTTACGATGCGGCCGTCGGCCATTACGAGACTGCGCTCTCTCTGTCCCCGAACCATCCCGGCATTCTCTACGCCTTCGCGATGGTGCGCCAGAACCAGGGGATGAGCGAGGAGGCGATGGTGCTGCTGCGGCGCGCCATCGAGAACAAGCCGCAGCATCTCGACGCCCATTTTGCCCTGGGCAACCTGCTCTACACGGCCGGAAAGGATATTGAAGCGGCGAAGTGCTACCTCAAGGTTCTCGAGTTCAGCCCGGAGCACGCCGAAACGCACAACAACATTGCCAATGTGCTATTGCGCCAGGGCCATCGCGAGCGCGCCATCGAGCATTACAAGCGGGCGATCGCGAGCCGCCCCGACTATGGCGATGCCTATGGCAATCTCGGCAATGCCTATCTCGAGCTCAATCGCCTCGAAGAAGCGATCGAGCAGAACCTGCTCGCGCTCAAGCTGAAGCCGGAGCGGTTCGGCTCATACAACAATCTGGGCGTGGCCTATCAGGCGCTCGGCCGCTTCGAGGAGGCGACCGCAGCGTTCGAGAAGGCGCTGGAGCTGGCGCCGGACGATGCGCCGATCCACCTCAACCTCGCCAACATGGCGAAGTTCAAGCCGGACGATCGGCGGCTGCCTGGACTGCGGGCGTTGGTCGACCGTGCTGATCAGCTCGATCAGGAAAAGCAGATCGCCGCTCATTTCGCGCTCGGCAAAGCGTTGTCCGATCTCAAGGACTACGATGCTGCGTTCGCGCATCTACGCCAGGCGAACACGCTCAAGCGCCAGAGCTTCGACTACGATTCGGAGCAGCGTCTTGCGATGATGAAGAATGTGGCCAGCCGCTTCACGCCGGAATTCTTCCGTTCGGTGGTCGGACATGGCGACGAGTCCTGGGCGCCGATCTTCATCGTCGGCATGCCGCGCTCCGGCACGACCCTCATGGAACAGGTGCTATCGAGCCATTCGAAGGTATTCGGGGCCGGCGAGCTCGAGACGTTCAAGGAGCTCGTGGGCGAATGCGCCAACCGTCAGAGGGTGCCCCCTGCCTTTCCCGACCTGATCGCGCTGCTGCCGCCGGAGGAGATGACCGCGCTCGGCCGGGAATATACGGCCCGCGTGCGCGTCCTGGCCCCCGAGGCCGAGCGTATTGTCGACAAGATGCCGCTCAACTTCCTGTTTGTCGGACTGATCCATGCCGCCTTCCCTCGCGCCAGAATCATCAACACCCGGCGTGATCCGCTGGACAATTGCGTCTCCTGCTACTCGCTGCTGTTCACAGGAGCGCAGCCTTTCGCCTATGACCTGACCGAGCTCGGCCATTACTACAGGGGCTATGAGCGCGTGATGGAGCACTGGCACGCCGTGCTGCCGCCCGGTGTCCTGATGGACGTCCAATATGAGGATCTGGTCGATGATCTCGAGGGCGTCTCGCGCCGCGTGCTCGCCCATTGCGACCTTGACTGGGAAGAAGCGTGCCTCGACTTCCACCGGACCGAGCGCATGGTGCGGACGGCCAGCCTGATGCAGGTGCGCGAACCACTCTACCGCCGCTCGATCGGCAGCTGGCGCCGTTATGAGAAGCATCTCGGGCCGCTCTACGAGGCGCTCGGCATCGCGTCTCCGCCGCCAGCCTAGCGAGGGAGAACGCCGCAATAACCGGGTGCTCTGGCCCAGGGATCGGTGACAGGCGAGGCACCCGGCTATCCGGCCGCGCGGCGGAGCGGCACAAACATAGTGCTCCAATCCCTTTAAAAATTTATCCTCATTATTTCGAAATGCTGTCAGTTGAACTACGCACCAGCGCGCTTTTTATAATCTACCTCCAGTTGAACTTACGTTGACGCAAACTACTCGCGCTTAGCGTGTCCGGTGATCGGTCAAGAATGGACCGCCCCTCTCTCAAGCGCCCGCGTGAGGCCACGTTTCGCCGCCAGCAGGCGATGCTGTGCTGCAGCATGCGGGCGCGACCGCGCGAGCCGACTTGGCAAACCATCCAACCGCAACTATAGATATTCGTTGAGATTTCTTTCCTCATTCAATTGTGTTTCCGGTCGAATTTCGAACGTTGCGCGACGGCCCGAGGGTGGCGCGATGCGTGGAAAGGATTGCGATGACGCACTGGGGCGAGCTCCTGGAGGCGGCCAATCGAAGCCGGCCCCATCTCTTCGCCAATTCGCCCCTGCCCTCGCGCGCCGCAGCTGCGCCGGACCCGACTGACGAAGACCGGACTGCGGCGGGCCGCCTGCATATTCAGCTGGTTTCTCGCATCGCGACCCAGGCCTTGCCCTATGTGGATGGCGAGGAGGTCGCGGCGCTCACGAGCGTCTATCAGCTGTTCAAGGAGGCCCGGACCATCTTCGACGAGCACCCGCAATGCGGGCTGCTGAACGACCTCGTCTGGCACGTTCTCAATGTCCATGTCCGGCCCTTCACCGCCAAATGGCACCGCCTGAGCGAGCGCGGTGCGCTCGAGGCGCTGGATGCGACCGACACATTCCGGGACGAGTTGGCCCGATTGCAGCCGATCCTGCGGCGTATGGACGCGCTGCTCGTCGCCATCCGCGACGGCGCGCCGTTTGCCGAGCCCGGCATCGACGGCGCCATGGATCATAACAAATCGATCGCGGAGGAGATGAACGCATCACTCCCTTGGGGGATCGACGAAAAGTTCGGCGGCCTGCCGCCGCGGGTCGCGGCCGGCATCAACAGCGCCGAGCGCGCCGCCATTGCGCAGCGTCGCACGCTTTATGCGGCGCGGCTTGCCGCGCAGGGACGGACAGCGCCCGAGCAGGATTGGACGGAACGGCCCCATGCCGCAGCCCTTGCCATTTCCGGCGGTGGCATCCGCTCGGCGACCTTTGCGCTCGGGGTCCTGGTCGCCCTCGCCCGGCGCAATCTCCTGTTTCAATTCGATTATCTCTCCACGGTCTCGGGCGGCGGCTATATCGGCGCGTTCATGACGACCTTCCTGAGCAGCCAATTCCTGAGCAGCGAAACCACAGCCGGGCCACCGCTCGGCCTGCTACGCGACGACCTGCCGTTTCAGCGCGAGGATGGCGAGGCGGCCGCGTTGCGACATGTCCGCCATCATAGCAAGTACCTCGCCACCGGCAGCGGCGTCGAACGGCTGCAGATCGCGTTCGCGCAGGTCTATGGCATGGTGATGAACGGGCTCGGCGTCATCTACCTCGCGGCCATCGCCGCTGTTGTCGAGTATATGCTGCGGCTTGCTCTGCCGCCGGCCGCGTTCTGGCCCACGCCCGTATTGATCGCGGGCGCTGCGCTTCTGCTCACCCCGTTCGTGCTGCCCCTGCTGTGGCGGCGCCCGGCTCATCGCAGCATGGCCGACCGGCTGCTGCTCGTCCTCTGCCTGATCCTGATTGTCCTGCTGGCATGGCATGGGCTCGGCTGGCTTCACCACAACCTCAGATGGCACCCGCTCTATCTGTTGATCCCGCTCGCACCGCTGCTTGCTTCCGCGCTGCTCGCGCTGTCCGGCCGCATGGCGGCTCCGCTTCGCATCCTGTTGTACATTGTGTCGTGGGTCGCGCTGCCGCTGGTCGTCGTCGGAGCGGAGCTCATCATCTATGATCAGCTCGATGGCAACACCGTGTTGCCGGTGCTTGGAGCAACCAGCAACATCTTCATCGCCGGCGTCCTGGTCGCGATCGGCTTCTGGCTGTTCTGCGACCTGTTCGACATCAACTTCACCGCGCCGCACCGCCACTACAAGAAGAAGCTCGCCGAGGCCTATCTCGTGCAGCCCGATCCCGCCGACCCGCTCGGTCCTCTCAGGCAGAACGTGTCGGTCCCTCTCTCGAGCTGCAACGAAGCCGGGCGCGGCCCGTATCATCTGATCAATTGCGCGCTGAACGTGCCCGCCTCCAAGGCGTCCCGCATGCAGGGACGGTTGACGGATTTCTTCCTGTTCAGCAGGGACTTTTGCGGCAGCCCCCTCACCGGCCACCAACCGACCGACGCGTGGGAACGTCTCAATACCGATCTCGACATTGGGACGGCGATGGCGATCTCCGGCGCGGCTGCGGCGCCGCAGATGGGCACTGGCACGATCAAGTCGCTCAGCTTCTGGCTGGCGCTGTTCAACATCCGGCTCGGCCATTGGATCAGGAATCCCGGCCACGCACGTGCCGCCGAGGTGGGTCCGCCCGGCCTGTCCTACCTGCTGCAGGAGGTCTTAGGCCAGGCCGACGAGACCAGGCCCTTCCTCAACGTCTCCGATGGCGGCCACATCGAGAATCTCGGCGTGTACGAGCTGCTGCGCCGGCGCTGCAAATATATCGTCGCGATCGACGGCGAGCAGGACGCGCAGATGACGTTTCACGGCCTGACGACCCTGCAGCGGCTGGCCGCGATCGACCTCGGTGTCACCATCGAGATCGGGCTGGATGCGCTGCGGCTGAGCAAGACGAGCGGACTCAGCCACTCGCATTTCGCCTTCTGCCGCATCCGTTATCCGAACGCCGAACGCGGCGGCAGCGAGAGCTTCGGCTATCTGATCTATCTCAAGCTGTCGCTGACCGGCAATGAAGGCGAGTTCATTCGTCGCTACCGGCTGGACGAGCCGGACTTCCCGCACCACTCCACCGCCAATCAGTTCTTCACCGAGGCCCAGTTCGAGGCCTATCGCAGTCTCGGCGAGCATGTCGGGGACAAGCTGTTCCTGTCTGCGATCGTCGGACCCGGCATGTCGCGCTCCTCCGAGGTCTGGATCGAACCGTGGTTTCACGCCATCGGACAGAACCTGCTGACGCCGCAGCCCTAGCAGGCCGTTGAAGAAGTCAGTGGCGTCGGGCCTCTCGTCATGATTCCTTAGGTCCGGATGGATTGAGGGGCGGACGATGCGAGGAAGCGACGAACGGACGGGATCCCTGTTCAGCTATGTAGATTTGGAGGATCGGGTTCGTGCCGACCACCCGCTGCGGACAATAAGGCGGCTTGCCAATGCGGCACTGGCTGACCTTTCAAGGGACTTCGAAGCGCTCTACACCGCGTTCGGCCGGCCGTCGATCGCGCCGGAGAAACTGCTGCGGGCGATGCTGCTGCAGGCGTTTTACGGCATTCGCTCGGAGCGGCAATTGATGGAGCGGCTGGACTTCGACCTGCTGTTCCGCTGGTTTGTCGGCCTGGGCATGGACGACGCGGTATGGGATCATTCGACCTTCTCCAAGAACCGTGACCGGCTGCTCGAGGGCGAGATCGCGGCAAAGTTTCTGACGGCGCTGCTGGCTCGGCCCGAGGTGAAGCGGCTGCTGTCGAGCGACCACTTCTCGGTCGACGGCACGCTGATCGAGGCGAGGGCGTCGATCAAAAGCTTCCGCCGCAAGGACGGCGGCGATCAGGACAATGACGGTCCGGGCCGCAACGCCGAGCGCAGCTTCCACAAGGAAAAGCGCAGCAACGAGACGCATCAGAGCACGACCGATCCCGAGGCGCGGCTGTACAAGAAGGGCGAGGGCCAGCCGGCGAAGCTCTGCTACATGGCTCATACCTTAATGGAGAACCGCAATGGCCTCGCCGTGCTGGGCGGCGTCAGCCAGGCAACCGGCACCGCGGAGCGGGATCAGGCGCTGGAACTGATCGACCGCCATCGCGGCGATCGCACGCGCCGGATCACGCTGGGGGCCGACAAGGCTTACGACGTCACCGACTTTGTCGGAGAGCTGAGAAGCCGTTCGGTGACGCCGCACATCGCCATCGACGGGCATTTGAGCAAGACCGGCAAGCCACGCAAGACCGCGATCGACCGGAGAACGCTGCGTCACGCCGGCTACGCGGTCAGCCAACGCTGCCGCAAGCGCATCGAGGAGGTGTTCGGCTGGATCAAGGCCTCGGCCGGCCTTGCCAAGGTCAAGTTCCGAGGCCGCGCCCGCGTCGATGCCGCCTTCAAGCTGGCGCTGGCGGCCTACAATCTGATCCGCCTGCCAAGACTGTTGGGGGCAACCGCATGAGGCACCTCGGCTCAGGGCCCAAGCGCCGCACAAAGCCGACACTCGGCGCTTACCAGCCGACCCGGACACTCAAATCCGACCGAAAGCAGACTTCTTCAACGGCCTGCTAGCGCGTCATGAATGCGGTGAGCGAGTCGCAACGTCAATGCTGCCGCCGCACTTGTTCCGCCTGTGTAGTGCTCCCAACTTGTACCGCCTTCCCGCGGGGGAGCGGCGACTTTAAGTCCGTGCGGCCTACCAGCGCCGCTGGGCTCCACTGTCAGCGTTGTAGCACTGCTAACCATCGAAAGGTGCTCACGCGAGCCGCTTCGCCTCCGACACTTCCATGCCGCCGAACTTGACCTTCCAACTCTAAAACGTCGCCTCCGAGATCCCGTGCTTGCGAGCCAGATCGGCGGTCTTCGCGCCGGCCTCGTGCTCCTTCAAAACCGCGATGATCTGCTCTTCCGTGAACCGCTTCCGCTTCATCTGTCCGTCCTTCGTCTGATCTGAGGCCGGAAAACTGGACCATTTTTGGCTAGAGTCTTGCGCTGCCGAATCCCCTCGGCTGGGAGGAGCGGAAGACGATGAAAGCCTCGAAGTTTTCGGACGCCCAGAAGGCGTTCATTCTG
>Ga0268298_10000429_pt1 | contig 53960 bp, 34 predicted proteins | sample WWTPWeurt_MetaG_FD_194462 | JGI IMG/M metagenome (GOLD analysis project Ga0268298, IMG submission 194462) | Activated sludge microbial communities from WWTP in Nijmegen, Gelderland, Netherland - WWTP Weurt | ecosystem: Engineered > WWTP > Aerobic digester > Activated sludge | place... | reverse complement strand
TAAAAGTATTAAAACCAACTGAAGGTGAATACAAATTATTTGGTCAGGAAGAGTTTCATCCCTTCACTATTCCATCTTCTGACTCTCTTTATGATGTCTATTTTATTGTTGCACCTTCGACCAGTTATTTTGAAAGTACGGCTATAAACTATCACGGAATTAATCTGGTAAAAACAATTCCTGAAGTACTGATCAACACATTGGTCAGACCCTACCTTAATGACACCGGAAGTGTACTTAAATATTTTTCCACGATTCAAAACTGGTGTTTCATTGTTTTCTTTTTGGTTGTCATGTTCAAGCGGAGAAAAATTGAAACTGATTTTTTTTTCTGGTTCTTTTATTTGTTGTTCTGTGTCTTTCTTGTGCTGCTTTTAATCGGTTGGACAACGCCCGTCTTTGGCGCAATTGCCCGTTATAAAATTCCCGCTGATATTTTTCTGATCACCTGTTTGTTTATGCTATTTAATCCAATAAAATCTCATGAAAAATAATTTTTATCTGGTGACTTCTGTGTTGCTTTTAGGTTCATGCTATCAGGGAAAAGATGCGGATCTGATTATACACAACGCCACGATTTATTCCTGTGATGAGAATTTCACAACGTATGAAGCCATGGCTATTAAAGATGGTAAAATATTGGAACTTGGACCGGAAAGAGAGATTTTAAACGGCTATGATTGTGATCAGGTCATCGATGCAAAAATGCAACCTGTTTATCCCGGATTTCATGATGCACATTGTCACTTTTGGTCATATGCAGAAACATTCTGTGAAGCCGATCTGACCAATACAAAATCATTTGACGAAGTAGTTTCCAGACTGGTGGAATTTGACAAAACCAGAAAAACAACCTGGATCACTGGCAGAGGATGGGATCAGACTTTGTGGGATGGTCAGCAGTTTCCTACGAAAGATACACTCGACATTTTATTCCCGGATACACCGGTGTTGATCAGAAGAGTGGATGGTCATGCGGCACTGGCAAATACCAAAGCATTGGAAATTGCCGGAATAGATTCTGACACATTAATAGCAGGTGGTGAAATAAGAAAAGATTCGCTGGGAAATATCACCGGCGTACTTTTGGACAACGCGTTCGATGCTGTTGCGAAATATGTTCCCGCACTCGATCCGGAAACGCGTCTTCATTATTTGAAAGAGGCCGAATATAAATTATTTGAACAGGGTCTGACATCCATTCACGATGCAGGAGTCATCAGTACGGATCGTGATTTATTTATTGACTGGTATGAAAAAGGTGAATTGACGATCAAGAATTATTGCATGCTGGTTCCGTCACAGAACAACCTGAAATTCGCCTCTGAAAACGGCGTTTTCAAATCAGGGAACTTATTAATCCGATCATTTAAAATTGTATCGGACGGCGCCATGGGTTCACGCGGTGCCTGCTTAATTGACCCATACAGCGATGATCCGCACAACCATGGATTAATGCTGGTTCCGTTTGAAGAACTGAAAGATATTTTATCTTTTGCTGTTGAAGCCGGATATCAAGTGAACACACATGCAATAGGCGATTCAGCAAACAGAGTCATGCTGAATTTATACGCAGAAAATGTTCAGAATATTCCTGACCACCGGTGGAGAATTGAACACGCCCAATTAATTTCTCCGGATGATTTTCATTTTTTCAAGACAATCCAGATTATTCCTTCCGTTCAACCAACACACTGCACATCCGATATGCGCTGGGCTGAAGAACGTGTAGGCGCAGAGCGGATAGTTAACGCATACGCCTGGAAAAAACTTTTGCAACAACGCGGAATGCTGGCACTCGGAACTGATTTTCCCATTGAAAATATTTCAGCACTTGAAACATTTTACGCTGCAATTACCCGTCAGGACAAAGAAGGAAATCCTTCAGGCGGATTTTATTCAGATCAGACGTTAACGCGTGAAGAAGCGTTATATGGTATGACACGTTGGGCTGCATTCGCATCATTTGAAGAAAACACCAAAGGATCTCTTGAACCCGGAAAAGCGGCAGATTTTGTCATACTTGATCAAGACATCATGAAAATTCCGGCAAACGAAATTCTGAAAACCTTTGTTATGAAAACATTCATCAACGGAGAAGAAGTTTTTTCTGTGGATTAAACCAATTATCATTATTTTAGTCTAAACCGAAAAAACTAACCACATGAAAAAAATAGTAGTACTCTTTTTATTGATTTCAGGATCAATTCTGAAATCACAAACAGTTCCAATCTATATTTATTTTGCAAGTCACAATGAAACCGATGACGAAACTTATCACGGTTTGAATTACGGCAACTCATCTGAATTTGCAACTATGAAGTCCTACGTACAAAAAGTCTGCGATACCATTTCATACTACGGAGCCTCGTATGAAATGATGCTGGAAAGTAATTTCATTCTGGGAGCACTTTCAAACGACAATGCTCATAACGTAACGAATGATATTATTGAATGGGCAGATAACCAGCCTAACATTGAAGTACAAAGTCACAACCACTTTGATCCAACAGGATTACCTCCAAATCCTTATAACTCGACAGATCTTGTTTATCTATTAGATAGTTGTGGAGTTGATACCGCTGAAGTATTGGGTGGCTACATCTGGAGGACATTTCCAGGTCCGGTTCCTGAAGATTGGACGCAATGGCAAACACCTCAACCCGGAGCTGTTTTTAGTACTGCACCTGATTGGATGCCTACATTGTTATGGGGCGGTGGCTCTCCAATGCATACAGATGATTTTGAAGCATACGGAATCTGGCGACCATCAGCGCCAACATTGACAGGCTTTGATGACCATAACCCATCTGGAGCATTAGTGAATTTTGGGAATGGATGCGGACAGGAATTTGTAATAGATGATACGTCAACCGCCATTCAAACCGCATATCGGGTAATCAATTTTGTAGATAGTTTGCACGCACATTATGATGGAGATCCAAACGCATTCTTCAACATGAAGATTATGTTCAATTTCCGATATCTGCCAGATCCTGGTTATATCGATAAAATAGGAACGGTATTGTCTACTATTGATCCTTACATACAATCTGGCCGAATGGAATACAAAGGTATTATGGACATTTATCAGGAATGGATGAGTCTGCATCCGGCAAACACAGATTATTTTATCTCAGTTTGCGACACAACCGTTGATCAATCTATTGCGGCACCTGCTGATTTAGGAGACGAAGAAAATAATCGAGTTGAAAACTTCACGGTTTATCCAAATCCGGCATCACAAAATCTGACTTTAAAATTCCATGATTACAATCAGCACCAAATAATCATTTATGATTTTATGGGCCAAATATTACTTTCATTAACTGCTTCAGATAATGAATCAATTGATGTCTCCAACTTACCAACTGGTATGTACCTGATTGTATCTGATCAAATTGACAAAAGAATTTTCACTGTAGAGTAAATTTTCCATTCATTGAATCAGGAGCATCAATTTGGTGCTCCTTTTTTTTTGTTTCACATGAACTGAATTCGAATGGGAACCATTTCCTCAGGCATCTGATGCAAACGCTCCATTACATTTCGGTCTGGATTATTTCGACTAACTGATTTTGTTTCTCAAAATAAGAGTGAAGTTTTTGTATAAATCAAAAGATCCAGACACTTCATTGCATTTCGGTCTGGATTATTCGACTAACTGATTTTGCTTCTCAAAATCAGAATACAGAAGACTCTTTTTATATCCACGTATCCCGACGCTTCACTTCGTTTCGGTCGGGATTAATTCGACTGACTGATTTTGTTTCTCAAAATCAGAGTCTCATTAAAAAGAAAAGCGATGTATTGACTAATCATACATCGCTTTTCGCAAACCAAAACAAAGAAAACCATCCCGAAAATATCGGGACCAGGGAACCACCCCTGATTTACTTAGCAATTTACAGAGCAGTAGTTTTTTTTTGTAATTGCCAGTTTTTCAAATATTATTCAAACTTCTCACCGTTGTGAGAAACAATTTTTTTAGAACGATGGACAAGAAATTGTTCTGAAATTTCTCACCGGTTCTTTACAGCTGAACAGGAATCCCATTGACAATTCATGTGAACCGCCAGATGCGTTGGTCAATTTGGAAACTGTAACATCATAGCTATATCCAAATTTAAATGAACCCGAATCAATACCAATCAATAAGATAAACGCATCTCTCGCTCTCAACCATGCACCAGCAGTAAACGCACCATATTTGATATATGTACCGATATTCAACTGCATAAATCCATCTTGATAAGAATAGATCACATTCGGAGAGATTGCTGTCACATTCTGGTATTGAGATCCCTTTCCAAAAACAATATTAGCACCCATGTGACCAGTGAAACGCATTGGTAAACGGCTATCACCCTGAGGATTCAAAATCAAACTTTCCTCCGGTCTGTTAAGGTGTTTGGCACAAAAACCGAAATAGAAATTTTTGTTATAACCCACAATTCCGGCCTGCGCATCGAAGAAACCTTTTGTTCCCCAGGTACCTTTCAGATTACCTCTTGGTTGATCACCTGTCTGATAAATAAACCCTCTGTGCGGGTCAATCATATCACCAAAACTTAACTTACTCCAGTCAAGGAACTTCTGATTCCAGCCCGCCTGAGCACCAAAAAGGAAAGAAAATTCACGCGTTACTTTCAGGTGATAAGAATAAGCCAGATTAACTGTTGTCCAGTTCAACGTATTTTTACCTGCCATGTCGTTGGTGATCATCAGCGCGACACCTCCTTGCATAACATTTACGAACTGATCATAAGAAATACTGTTAGTTATAAATGCACCTGTCAGTGAAGGCCACTGGTTACGGTGATTCATATTCAAACGCGGACATCCGTGTGTCCCTGCCAGTGCCGGATTCAGATAAATCGGATTAGCATAGAATTGTGTGAATTCAGGATCCTGAGCCTGGCCCGGGATTGAAAACAAAATCGCGAATAGGTATATTAACTTTTTCATCGTTCTAATGTGTTAATCTCTGATTTTTACTTTTTGCATTGAATCGTATACCGATGTTATGTGATCCGAAGCGTGTTTCTGTTAAAGCTGACTCGGTATAATCGTAATGGTAAACCAACTTGAAAGTTTCAAACTTCAAACCGGCTGACGCTGTGAACTCTTTGTCTGTTGAGATAGCTCCACCCAATGTCATCCACCCCAGGCGGAAGTTCATACCTCCCCAGAATTCAGGATTATTTCCATATTGCTGATAAGCCACAAACGGACTGTATGTCATTGTTTTGGTATTGGATTCGTAATCAAATCCGGCAATTCCCGAAAGTTTTACCGGTGTTTTGGCCGGTGAAGATAATTCATTTCCGTAAACATTCTCATAATGACGGCCTAAATTGTCAGAATTGAATCCGGCATAAAACCATTTAGTATTCACCATCAATCCCAAACCATAGTCTTTATACCACTGATTTGACAGCCCATTCATCTGGTCTGCGCTGATTGTATTGAGCACTCTACCACGGTCCATTTCAAATGAACTTTCAGGTGTGAGGGTATTTCCGTTAGCTACCATTGTACCGAGAGTCAGTTTTACGGAAGGTTCGATCACAACGTTTCGGTTGACAACCAATTTTGGCGAATAAAGTAAACTCACATTGTAATCACCAAACTTACCATATCCATAATCCTGAGCATTGATCATCAATCCAACACCACCGCGCACAGCATAAGAATATTTGTCAAAAGAGATATTCATTTCTGAAGAGTTCTGGTCACTTCCCAGCCATTGATTGCGGTAACTCATTTCAAATCTGGGTTTCAGCATACCACCGGTAAATGCAGAATTGAAGGCCAGTAGACCAATCTGTGGCAGCAATAATTCCTGATCACGCAAGTTGGTCAGACCAACCGGATATCCCAGCATTCTTTCAACCCGGTGATACAATTTTCTGAAAACACTTATCGAAGCACCGGTTTTCAGTAAAGACTTTTTGGTAACATCAAATGAAAGCGCCTTGGAATCAGGGTTTCCGGAATAGGTTGCAATGTTGTTGGAACCATTAATTTTTCCGTTTTCCATGTTGAGCAGATTGTTCTGTACATTTCCTGAAATGTATCTATCATCAGAATTTGAATTTGCACTGGAAGTTCCAGAAAATCCATTGTTGTGGCCATTTAAATTATTTATGTTCTGATTTGAGTTACTAAAATTCTGATTGACAGAAACACCACCGTTATTTTGAGAAGTCTGGGTAAAATTTTGATTGGTCGTAAGTGAAGCAAAGAGATTATCCGATTTTGACTTCACATCATTTGAATACTCAGCCACAATCAAGTGGTTTGTGCGTCCGTCGAGTTCATTCGCTTCTAGAACAGCTACCGGGGGTAATGCGGCATCATTATTAAAAATATAGATCGCCGTTGACGTAAGAAGTAAAATAAGTGATGCGGCAGCACTCCAGTAGTACCAGCCGGCCACGCGACGTTTTTTCTCCAATTTGTGGGCATCAGGATAAACAAAGTTTTCAGCAGGAACATAAGCCATGTCCCACGCGTCAGCGTCTAGCTCATATTCAGGATGTTCAAGAAGAAAGTTTTCAAACTTTTCGGCGTCAGCTGCCGAAAGGTTTCCTTCTTTATAATCAAACATCCACCGATCAAAATTCTCTGATATACTCATATAACCAGGGCAAGATCTTTTAACTGTTTTTTCATTTTATTGCGGGCCCTGAAGAGATAGACTTTAACCTGTGGCTCAGACAAGCCAAGGATTTCACCAATCTCGTTGTAGTTGTATCCTTCTAAATCACGCAGAAGAATAACTGATTTTTGCACCGGAGGCAGGGTGGCTAAACAACGTTCAACCACTTCATTGATTTCAAAATTCCTTGACTGTTCAGTACTCTCCTGCGATACAATTTTATCTGTATAAGAAATTTTACTGTTCTTCTTAATCAGATTCAAAAGTGCATTGTGAGCACAGGTAAACAGCCAGGGTTTAGCTTTCTCAAAATCAACTTTACCACGGTTTTCCCAAAGTTTTTCAAATACATCTTGCACAATATCACCCGCATCTTCTCTGTTCTGAAGATACTTCAGGCAATAGCCATAAAGCCTTCCGGAGAATTCTTTTACTGCGATATTGTACTCTGATCTATCCAAAATTCTTTGTTTTTAAAAATCTAAACTACGGCCTTTCAAACAGCTAAAACAATCTAACCACTTTAAAAGTTACACCTGGTTTATGTTTTTTTAACGGTAATTTGAGGTCAAGTTACTAAAATATTCAGAATTAGTACGTTTGAAGCGGGTTTTTGTTTTATTTTAGTGTCTGGTAAACCCACAATCTAAACGTTATGGAAGTAAAAAGACTCTTCGATGTCGCTTATTATCAGTTTAAAAATTTTCCGCAGGAAGACGCCTTCTGTGATAAACGTGATGGTAAATGGCTGAAAACCAGCACAAAAAAATACATTGATCAAGCCAATAGTTTGAGTCGTGGCCTTATTAAAAAAGGTATTAAAGCAGGTGATAAAGTTGCGGTGATCTCCAATAACCGCTCAGAATGGAATATTACGGATATAGCGGTTCAGCAGGTTGGAGCGATTTTGGTCCCGGTTTACCCTACCATACACGAAGATATCTATGCCTATATTTTTAATGATGCCGAGGTAAAACTTTGTATTGTGAGTGATCAGGAATTGGCTGATAAAGTGAATCGAATTATTGATAAAGTAAAATCATTGGATGAGGTTTACTCTTATGTTCCGGTTAGCGGTGCAAAAATCTGGACAGAATTAATGGCTGGTGAAGATGCTTCTATTGACGCAGAAATTGAAAAAAGAAAGGCAGTCATTAAAGGTGAGGATCTGGTCACGCTGATATACACATCAGGGACTACAGGAAACCCAAAAGGCGTGATGCTTTGCCACAATAATATTCTGAGTAATGTGCTTGCATGTGAGCCGCGTTTGCCGGTTGGAAAAGATGCCATTGCTTTAAGTTTTCTTCCGGTTTGTCATATTTATGAAAGAATGCTGTTGTACTTATATCAGTACACCGGTGTGTCTGTTTATTTTGCTGAAAGCATGGATACGATTGGTGATAATTTGCGCGAAGTAAAACCAAATGTATTTACTGCAGTTCCGAGATTACTTGAAAAAGTGTACGACAAAATCATGGCTAAAGGTGAAGAGCTAACCGGAGTAAAACGCAAACTTTTTTTCTGGGCTATTTCATTAGGTGAAGAATATGATGTTGTTGGAAAATCTGCCATGTACAAATTCAAATTGGGAATAGCACGAAAACTTATTTTCAGCAAATGGCAGGCAGCTTTGGGTGGACGCGTTGAAGTTGTTGCCAGCGGAAGCGCAGCTTTGAATCCGCGACTTGCAAGAATATTTATGGCCGCAGGTGTACCTGTTATGGAAGGCTATGGCTTAACGGAAACATCACCAGTTATTAGTGTAAACTGGCAGCATGATAATTTAGTCAGAATTGGAACCACAGGAACCGTCATCGATAAAGTAACGGTAAAAATTGCCGAAGACGGAGAAATTTTGGTTAAAGGCCCAAACGTGATGATGGGCTATTATAATAAACCAACTGAAACAGCTGAAGTAATAGACGCTGACGGATGGTTTCATACCGGTGATATAGGAACGTTTGTTGAAGGAAAATTCCTGAAAATCACTGACCGTAAAAAAGAAATTTTCAAAACATCCGGTGGTAAATACATTGCGCCACAATTGATGGAAAATAAATTCAAAGAATCTCGTTTCATTGAGCAGATCATGGTGATTGGTGAAAATCAAAAAATGCCGGGAGCCTTTATTGTTCCTGCACTTGACGCAGTAAAAGACTGGGCAAAACTCAATGGAGTTGATTGTGGAGCTACGCAGGAGGAAATAATTCAAAACGGGAAAGTCATTGAAAAATTCCAACAAGAAGTAGATCATTTCAACGGCTTTTTTGGTGATTGGGAAAAAATCAAACGGTTTGAGTTAACACCAAATCAATGGGGAATTCCAACCGGTGAAATGACACCGACACTTAAGTTGAAACGTAAAGTTATTTTAGAGAAACACGCGGATCTATTTAAGAAAATTTATGGATAGCGAACAGATGCGTTTTCCATTAAGGAGATTCGCAAATCTCTTTGTTCCTAGTGTTATTGCCATCTGCTCATTATCCTGTCGCAAAGACAAAGGCCCCTGTACAAACGTCAACCCCAAGGGTTATCCGAACGAACTTATAATTGATGACCTGTCTGCTGTCTATAAATGGGAACTCAATGTAACCCTCAAGGGAACATTTTACGAAGCTTCAAAATACTATTTCCACCTGGATCAGGAAAACGATACAGATTTTGTAATTTCTCATTTTATTAGTGACGGCGGTGGTGGAAGTGGTTTAGTCTTCAATAAAGTTTTGATTAAACATTTATCTTCGGATTCTTATTTCCGATATACACCAGTAGATACCCTTTACACCTACACAGGCACTTTTTGTTATGCACTGGATCCTGTAAATGCTCACATTATAACGCACTCCGATTGTTATGATACCGGGAATCCCGGAACGGTAATGCACATTGAGGAAAATGTCAGTTATGCAAATCCAGGTGAAATAATTCATTCCACCGATGTATGGAAAAATAAATCATGGCACGCACTGCATGCGCCAACTTATTATGATGGGGAAATTACGAGCGAATGGTATTCTCAAGGCGGCGATACACTGTGGTCAACAGTGATTAATTCAGCGACATCGTGTGAGATTATTCCGCTGAGCGCCTTTACGTATATCCCGGTAAAAACTAGTACTTGCGGCATGGATCGTATGGGTTGGATTAAGCTGGAAATGGGTCCGGATACAGAGGTAGTTTATATTCGGGAATTTGCAATTCAAAAATGAATTGGAATTAGAAAAAAGCTGATTTATTTAACAAGATTTACGGGTAAATGAACCAAACCGATAGTTCTGTTTTTTCGTGTCTCATGATATGATAAGACTCTCACTTATATTTTTCACAACCATAACGATCATAGCCTCATGCAGAAAAGACCCTGAAGTGGTTATTCCAATTCCTTATGAAGTATGTGCTTGCTGCAATGCTCTAGACAACTTAGACAACCAAATTGCCGGAGACACAACAGATATGTTTGTTCAGAATCTCCATGAAGAAATCACGGCCGGTTTAAATGCTGCTGCAGATACGATATATGTTGATATGGAAAAAGATGGCCGGATCGATTTTCATATTATTAGTGCTCGTTATACCTGGTTTGGCGGCGGTTATTACTCATCGTGGGATAAAATTGTCTCTGTCAATGACTCAGCAAGTATAAGTGGTACTTCCCAGACAGATACGCTATATTCATACGATACAACTTTCTATCAAAATACCAATCCGGTTCTGAAAATCACCCAATACACCACAAGTTGTATCGCAGAAAGTTGCTGCGATTCTGTGCATGCAATCAGAGATGCAATAAATTATTTTCAGGAGGGTGATGTGATTGAATTAGATAATTCCTGGATCTATTCAGATCTTATTTCAGAAAATACGGGATATGAAATGGACGAGTTCGAGGGACCAATATTGAACGACACAATGACTTTGGTTTGGGATCATTATAACCCTGAATGTGATAATGTATCTGGTCCGTTTCCAAAGTACATTGCTGTAAAAAAAATAAATTGTGGAACAGAAAAACTGGGTTGGATTAAAATAAATCAAACTTCAGGAAATATACTTTACGTTGAGCAAATTGCTATTCAAAAGTAATTCTATTACGAAATATCATCATGAATTTTATTCCTTGATTCAAATGAGTTATTAGAATCTTTTGTGTCATCAATTATTTTATCATCAATTGTAACAGACTGCTTTTTATTATTGATTGCCTGCTGCAGAAAAAGATATGCTATCAACACTGCTCCAAGACCTGAGAACAATCCAATTACAATTAATGCAACATCATCATTTATCATGGAAGGTGCAAACATACCTACCACTACCCCTGCAAGCAACTGACCAACAATATAGCTGCCGGCACCAATGATAGCCCACAAAACAGCGTTCAGATTGTTTTTTTTGGCCAGGTTATAAAACCAGACCCCAAAAAGAATTAATAATATCATACGTTATTTTTTTACTAATCTATTCTTTTTTGGTTTATCATCAGAATTCAGCCTTCAAACTTAAATCAAGGCTTTTATATGAATGTGTGATTGAACCGGAAGAAATAAAATCAACACCCGTTTTTGCGTATTCAAGAATATTTTGTTCCGTGATTTTACCTGACGCTTCAGTCTCATACCTTGACCGGTCAATCAACGTTAGCGCTTCTGCAAGCTGAACGGGTGAAAAATTATCCAGCAGGATGCGGTTTACATTTTCAACTGTGAGAACTTGATTCAATTCATTGAAATTGCGCACCTCTATTTCAATTTTCAGATCCTTCCCTTTTTCTTTCAGATACACATTTGTACGTTCTATCGCCTGTTTGATTCCTCCCGCGTAATCGACATGATTGTCTTTGATCATGATCATATCATACAAAGCGAACCTGTGATTATTTCCACCACCAATTTTCACCGCCCATTTTTCCATGATACGAATTCCGGGAGTTGTTTTTCTGGTATCTAACAGTTTTGTTTTATAATCTTTGATGATCGAAGCAAGCTGAAAAGTTTTGGTGGCAATGCCACTCATACGCTGCATGAAATTTAAAACAAGTCTCTCAGAACTTAAGATGGATCTGGAAGAACCCTCTACTTCAAAAGCAACCTGACCAGATTCAACCTGTGAACCATCCTGAATAAAAACTGTCATTTTCATTGTGGGATCTATGCGATGAAAAATCATTTCAGCCAATTCAACTCCGGCTAGTATTCCCGAATCTTTCACCAACAGTTTTGCTTTGCCTTTTGCATTTGAGGGAATCGTTGCAATTGAGGTATGGTCTCCTTCACCGATATCTTCACGAATTGCAAAATCAATAATTTCCAGAATATCCTTTTTGGTTGATTCTGTAATTTTATTGTTTTGGAATTGTAACATAAGCTGAAGGTAGTTCGGTAAGGTTCCTCACTTCGTTCGGAATGACTTTAATAAATTATTTTGAGGGAACAAATGTCTTGATGTCTTTATCAGAAATTGAATTACCGCAAAGAATAATTAATCTTTCTACAATGTTTCTCAGTTCACGGATATTTCCTGTCAAGTTCACATGCTGCAATTCCTTCAATGCTGCGTCAGTGAATTTTTTTGCAGGCATTCCATGTTCTTTGCAAAGCATGTCAATAAAATGATTTGCAAGCAACGGAATATCATCTTTTCTGTCATTCAAAGAAGGCACTTCAATCACGATTACACTTAAACGGTGATACAAATCTTCTCTGAATTTTCCTTCTGCAATCATCTGACGTAAATCTTTGTTTGTGGCGGCAACCACTCTGGGATTTACTTTAATATCTTTTTCACCACCTACACGAGTTATTCTGTTTTCCTGAAGAGCTCTTAAAACCTTTGCCTGTGCAGATGCACTCATATCACCAATTTCATCCAGAAATAATGTTCCGCCGTCAGCGAGTTCAAACTTTCCCTGTTTGGTTTTTACGGCCGATGTAAACGCGCCTTTTTCATGGCCAAATAATTCTGACTCGATCAGTTCAGAAGGAATTGCCGCACAATTCACTTCGATGAATGGTGCTTTTTTGCGGTTACTTTGTTCATGAAGTTGGCGGGCAACGAGTTCTTTTCCCGAACCATTCGGTCCTGTAATCATCACCCGTGCATCAGAAGGTGCCACTTTTGTGATCAATTCACGAATTGCTTCAATCGGTTTTGAATTTCCGATAATATTTGAATTTGCAATCTGTTTTTTAATCTGAGATTTTAGTACAACTGTTTCTTCAATCAGATTACTTTTTTCAAGCGCATTTTTAATGGTGACCAAAATTCTGTTCAGGTCAAGCGGTTTTTCAATAAAATCATACGCACCATGTTTTATGGCGTCAACAGCTGTTTCAATATTTCCATGTCCTGAAATCATGATAATTGGAGTTTCCAGACCGTCATTTTTCAATTTGGTCAGCACTTCCATTCCATCCATCTGTGGCATTTTAATGTCACAAAAGATCACATCGTAATTTCCTTTTTGAGCTTCATTGACTCCGGCAATTCCATCTTCTACAGCTTCCACTTCATATTTTTCAAACTCCAGAATTTCCTGTAAAGTTTTTCTTATACTGCGTTCGTCATCAATGATCAGAATTCTTGGCATAGCCGTGCGTTTTTATTGGTTGCGATAAGGCGCTAAAGGTAAGAAAATTTCAGTTAATGCCGGATATTGCCTATTTTAGGTACTTCTAACCTGTAGTATTAGAAATTTATGACCTCAGCTATCGTTTCATTTGCCGTTATTGTAGTGTTTATTTTAATCTGGGTTTTTCTCATTTTTAAAATTACCTTGTTTCGTTATTTCAGATTAAAACAAAACCAAAATGACGCGGAAAAAGGCAAACCTGTTACGGGCACTATTCTGGAATCTGTTAAAACCGGAAGAGGTAAATTTCAGGCAATCAAACTGAAAGTTGAGTTTCCGAATTTTTCTAACACCCTGGTTACTGAAGAATTTCGATTTTTTGACAGCCGGCCTCAGGAGATGCGCTATGAAATAAATAACCGGGTGATGCTTCTTATTGACTATGATGCACCACGTGGTCCGGTTGTCAGGCTTGCCGGTGAAAAAAAAGTGATTGGAAATAGTTTTATTTTTATTTCCATCGTGCTTCTTGGATCTTTATTCTATGGGCTTTATTATCTCTACACCGCTTCTGATCAGGCGCTACATTCAAACTGGAATGATCTTAATCCGTTATTTGTCAACAACGAGTCGATGCCTATGATGGGTATCATTTTTCTGGCCACGTTGTTATTTCAATTTGGTGTATTCAGATTGATTGGCCGCCTGGCTGGTTCAGGAAAGAAAACAGATGACAAGGAACTTAAATATTATGGAGAGAAAGCCATGGCTACCATCCTTAAATATGAAGATACGGGCGTAAGTGTAAATGACAATCCAAAGGTAAAATTTCACTATTCTTTCACTGACAAAAATGGTCAAATACATCACAGTGAAGAAAGCAAAGTGATTGGAAAACTTGAGATTGGTTTATTGCCAACGATGAAAGAAAAAGAAATAATTTATTTGCCGCAAAATCCTGCACAGTCAAAATTTACCGAAAATCTGAATCCCGTGTCTTTTACTGGTTGCCTGAACGTTGTGCTGGTGTTTGAGACGCTGATTTTTACGATTATTACACTGGCCATTTATCTGGCTTCTCTTCCAGCATAACCTATTTTACAGAAAGTGTGATCAGCAAACGGAATCAAGAAATTTAGTAGACACGAATTTCTGCTCGTCTGTTTACAGCATCATTTGCAGAATCTATCAACTTGGTTTCACCATATGCGTTGACTATCAAACGTGATTCAGGAATCCCTTTTTTAACCATGTAGGCAACAATCCAGTCACCTCTCTTTTTAGATAAAACCAGGTTGTAATCATCTGAAGCACGCGCATCGGCGTAAGCGTTTATTTCCATTCTTAACGCAGGATTTGCTTTGAGAAGTGTATAAAGTTTGTTCAGTTCGTCCAAATCGTCTGACTTAACATTACTCTGATTTGAATCAAAATAAACTTTTATAATGTCATATTTTGTAGTCAATGCAAGATCCATATTCAATGAATCTTCTTCAATCTGTGCAAGTGATGTATTCTGGAATCCAAGCGGTTTATAAATAAAGAAACCATTTTGACCACGAGACAATCCTGCTACTTTCTTTCCATACCGGTCATAAATGTAAAGTGTGAAATCATCCAGTTTCAGATTAGGATCGTTCTCATCAATTTTAAATAAGATATTCGTGTTGAGCGGCAATGACCTGAAACGAAATTGACCTTTCTGATCTGTTTGCGTTGAAGAAAGTATAAAGCCATCATCATCATAGGCATAAATGGTTAACCCTTCCGGAGAAATTCCATTGAGTTTATTGTATTCAAAATAACCTGAGATTGTTTGTGTTTCAAGTTCAAAAATTTCTTCCTTCTCTTCAAGAATTGCAAGACTGTTCTGATATTCCGGATTCAATTTTCTATAGGTGAACTGGCCTTTTTCGTTTGCTTTAAGCTGTGCAACAACATTGCCATACTTATCAAAAATCAACAACACCAGTTCATCTTCTGTTTCCTCAACAGTAAGCAAATAATTATCGGTTAAAGACAATTTTCTGAAATCAAAATTTCCGGAATTATCCGTCATCTCTTTGAAAGCAAGATTTCCTTTTTCATCATACAACATTACGGCAAGATTGGACGGATATTTGCCCGGAATATTTTCATAGATCAGCTGTCCAGTCAAGTGACCATATTGTCCTCCATCTTCAATCATGTTATCTGATATCAATCCAGGAATACCAGAGCTTGCATATTGCAATTTTTTATACGTAAAGTTTCCTTGTTCATCGCTCACCAAATCAATAACCGGGTCGCCATTTTTGTCATAAATAACCAAATTCAGGTCATCTTCACTGATTGCCCGAATGGTATATGAACCATCCAGATTAAGATTTCTGAAAACAAATTCGCCTTTCTCATCAGTAACAGATTCATATAAAACTAAATCATCTTCTCCAACAATCTGCACCTTTAAACTCGAAGCTTCACCATTCAGATTGCGGTAGGTAAACTTTCCTGCCAGTTCGTTTTTAACCGTCACTTTTTTCTCGATATTCAAAAAGAAAATATCATCGTTTCCTGATTTGTTTGAAGAAATATATCCGGTTTTCATTCCAGGAAAAATAAAGATTCCAAATTCATCCGATGAAGAATTCAAATTTGAAACTGTCTGGACAGGATCATTTGGCTGAACAAGATATTTCCAATAAATATCGAGCCCACCCTGTCCGCCTTCACGGTCAGATGAAAAGAACAAATGATCTTCTATAATGAAAGGGAAAAGTTCATTTGATGTTGAGTTAATGTCTTTCATGTTCACCGGTGCCGACCAGTTTCCGTTCGACAAATCAGAATACCAGATATCCTTGCCACCTGATCCACCCGGCATGTCAGAAGAAAAATAAAGTCTTTTCTTTTTGGAATCATATGTTGGATGACCGAAAGAAGACTCCTGGTTATTGAATGGCAATGGTTGAAAAGCTGTCCATTGATTTCCATCTTTCACAGCCATAAAAAGCTGCGGGCGGAACTTATTTTTTTTACTTTTCTTTTTAGTGACAACGACCTGCGTATAGAATAAGGTATCACCTGTTACCGAAAAACAAACCGGTCCCGTATGGCTGTCTGTTTTTAGTTTTTCAGAAACCAGTTCAATATCTTTGAATTTACTTTCTGCAGAAATTTCTCCTTTGAATTCAGCGCTGTAAACATTCAGATAACCGCCATTTTTCCAGTTGTTTTCTCCAAGGTTGAACAGGTCATATTCACGGCTTGAAGTAAAATAGAGTTTGTTATCAGAAACAAAAGGTGCGAAATCTGTTCCTTCAGAATTGATTTCTTTAATTTCATTCATTGATCCGCTCATACTCACCTCAACAACTTCATAAGTCTGAGCCTGAGCAGCCGTTGCAAAAAATAGAGCAGATATGACAAAATAAAATCTCATGAATTATAAAAATCTTGGTGAAATGGTTTGTGATTTTTTAATATCAAAATCAAATCCAACAAATACTTCATGTGAACCTTTTGAATACTGTGAGAGCTGATTTACCAGAAGGTCATAAGCATAGCCCATTCTCAGGTAATCCGTAACGTTAACGTCAATTAAGAAATTCAAACTGGACGCATGTCTGACAGATAATCCTAACCAAACTCTTTTATAAAGCAATGCGCTCAAATTTAAATCAACATTAAATGGAGAGTCATCCGTAGATTTTAAAAGGACAGAAGGTTTCAATACCAAATTTCTATTCAATTCAAATACATAACCTGAATGCAACATCACGTGCGTTCTAAGATACATATTTGAAGTGGTAGGATATCCTTCATATTTGAATTTAGGGCTTGCTATGTGCGTTGCTGACAAGCCAACAAAAAATTTGGTTTTGTAATAATAAACCCCTGCATCGAATGAAGGGATCAAAGCGCTAACCGTTCCACCCTGATCAAAAACATCTCCATCTTCTTTAAAACTGAGCATTCCTTTATTAAGAATACTATTATAAATTCCGGCTCTGAGTGCAAAAGAAATTTTAGCATTTCTCAGTTTAACGTGATAGGCACCGGTACCCGCAGCAAGAATATTTCTCGTAGGTCCTAACCTATCGTGGGCAAGACTTACTCCCCAGGCAATATTGTATTTGTTAATTGGAGCGTGAATAGTTGCTGTTTGTGTAGTTGGTGCGCCATCAATTCCAACCCATTGACTGCGGTGAAGAATTACGGCACTCATAGAGTTTCTTGTTCCTGCGTAAGCCGGATTTATGGCAAATGTATTAAACATGTACTGGCTGTAAATGGCGTCTTGCTGACCAATAGAATTAGCAGCTGTAAATACGTAAAGAAAAAATACACCCAAACATCTGAGCAGATTTTTCATCGTATAATTTTTACTAACCATTTGTTTTACCACTTGTTGATTTGAAAAAAACTCCTTCAAAGTTATCATATTTTTCCAATTTCACTTAATCCGCTAATACACCACTTGCACCCAACCAGCCTGACTTTGTGTTCCTTCAACGTCTATCACATAATAATAAGTTCCTGTGCCAACCGGATTTCCATTTTGAAGTCTTCCATCCCAGATCACCGTTGAGTTATTGTAATTTTCAAATTTTATCAGAATATCGCCCCACCTGGAAAACAAAGTAACTGTATTCACACTGTACCCTTCAATTCCGTCAATGTGCCAAAAATCATTCGTACCATCATTGTTTGGTGAGAAAGCGGTATAAATTTCAACTTCACAGCTGTCTGCAGGCAACAAATCAATTCTCACAGTATCCTGAATTGAACAGCCAAACAAATCTGTAATGGTTACGATATACTCATCAGCATCGTCGATAATAGCTTCAGGATCTGCAATATCCAACTGAGATAAATCATCATTTGACTGCCATAAATAAGAAACACCGCCTGTTGCATCAAGCTGAACCAAAGAAGTTAAACAAATTGTTTGGTCAGCAGATGCCGACATTACACTCACATCGGATAAATAATAATTAATACTATCTGCTTCACTTAAGCAAGTTCCATCGATAAGAACAGCATAATAATAGTTGTCACCTGTATTTATAGTGGATGGGTTGAATGTCGCGCTGGTTCCAACAACAGGGCCAGAAACCGAACCCTGTGTCCATTGAACGGAAGAAATTCCTGGATTAACGCTCATATCTATTAGGGCATCACCAGGACAATACACTGAATCAATTGCCGTAATTTGAGGAGCAGCAGGTTTAAAAAGTACATTCACGGTGACAGTTGTTGAGTCAGGACATGTTCCATTAGTCACATATTTTACTCCATAAGAAGTGCCCCCATTGCCATCAATTATGCCCGTAACCGGATCAATTGTTGCGCCATCACCCGGAACCGGATCAAAACTGAATGTACCACCGGCAAGACCTGTTATGTTTACTGCTTGAGCTGAGCCATCACAAAAATCAGGAATTGCGAACGACGGATCATCGTTATCCAATGCAGTCACAAGAATTGTATCTTTTTCAAAACAAATTCCAACGGTATAAATAATACTGTAGGAAGTACCAATTGTTGTACCGGACATTAATCCCGTTCCGCCATCAATGAGGGCCCCGTCACCTGGTGTGCTTTCAAATGTAAAAGTACCTCCGGAAGTTGCTACAGAAGTTGGCAATGGTGTTTGATTAGAACAAAAATCAGGATACACAAAACTTTCATCTTCCACTTCATTTATTTCAGCAACGGTTACCGGAGTAATGCTCGAATAACAACCCAAAACATTATCCAGCAAACCAATAGTGTAAACACCCGCAGAAACAGCAACTGTATCGATCGAGTTTAAATACGCTGCACCATTATTAAAGGTATAGGTATAACTGTTTGAACCACCGGCAAGATTTGTTGAAATAGTATCAATCAGAATTTCTCCTAATCCCAAACCACAGGTGTCAGGAATAATATTGTAACTAAACGGCAAAGGAAGTCCACTGTTCAAAACAACTGGTTGTGACTGAATACAACCGTTGAGATAAAGTGACTGCAAGGTATATGAACCAGTTGGAAGAGAATCGGTAATTGTACCATTTCCGTACAACCAGGTTGTTCCCCCATCAAATGAAAACGCGTAAGCATCAATTGCGGTTGCATTTACAAATCCATTGTTTGCACCAAGACACGTTTCATTGGTAATGACAGGGGAGGTTAAAGGAGGAGGTAGTGTAACTGCAAATTGTTGAGAGAACTCAGATGTATTGCCCCATACACCGGTTATAGTTGCAGTTAATACAGTACCAGCCGGAAAAGATTGTCCAAGATCTATAGAGATCGTATCATAATTGGTTACTGGGTTAAAAATATAATCACCAATATAAATTTCACCTTCTCCAAAACCAGATCCATCCGGAGTTGGATTACGATAAAACTCAATATGATAACCGGCAAGATTGTTGGAAGCATAAAATTTAAATCCAACCCAGGTATTTCCATTAATTCCGCATTCAAACGCTGAAATAATTTCAGGACGATCTATTCCACCATTGTCCAGAAAAATATTGTTGTTGGCTGTATCAATGGGCTCCACCAGACCATCCCCTTTCAGGTCAATACCCTGCTGCGTGTTGTTGTAAATTGAATTTCCGCCGATCACATTACCGTAAGAGCTGTTCAATACAAAAACCGTTGTGAGCTTAACTCCTGTATTACAATTTGTGATAATATTCATCGAGTCAGAGCCCGGCAAATACGCGCCTATCCATGTGTTATCAGCACCTTCAGAAAAGACTCCGGCACCATTAATTGTACCGGCTGAACCGTCTGGCTTGATTCCTATTCTGTTACCCAAAATTTTTGTATTAGGTGATGAATCCAGTCTGATTCCATTTCCTGTCAGTCCTACTATGGTATTTCCCTCACCGGGTAAACCGCCTCCGATTATATTTTGCTTACAATCATTGGTGGTATGGATTCCGTCACCGGTGTTATATGTTGTTGACGCATCAACCCCCAAATTAATGTAGTTACCTGCAATCTGATTGGAGTCTGCATCCCAGGTCATAAATATGTGCTCGGTAATATTTCCTCCAAAATAATTTCTCTCCGCAACTGTTGCACCTCCTATCATATTGGAATGTGCACTATCAGCAATAATTAAATTTGTAACCCCATTGGACAAAGTGCTGATACCATCCGATTTTAAACCAAAATAATTTCCTGAAACGGAATTATTATCAGAGTCATCACCTGAAATTTTTACACCTGTATTTGTGTTACCGCCAATTATATTCAGTTCATTGATATTATTTCCAGCTGAAACACTATCCAAATGAATTCCAATGGTCTGATTATTGGTTCCGGACAACGTTCCGCTTCCGTCTGTGTTATTACCAATTTTGTTCGATGAGATGGTATTTGCAGCAGAATATTTGGTATAAATTCCAACCGAATTTGCCGCGATCGAATTTGATAATCCATTAACCGGACTGCCTATTAAATTATTGTCAGAACCATTTTCAAGATAAATTCCCTGTTTAATATTCCCTAAATACAAGTTTCCATTTTTACTGATCCCGATTTTGTTTCCGTACAACTCATTCAAAACAGCACCTTCCATAAAAATACCCTGATTGAGGTTGTTGCAAATAACATTCTCGTGATCGATGGATGAATTTCCGCCAATGAGATTTGAATTCGAATTTTTGATATGAATACCAACCCCGTTTCCGCTTGCCGCAAAAGTTGCATTTCCAGAAGTATCCGTACCTATATAATTGTTCTTTATAAAATTTGAAGCACTGTTTTCCATTGTGATACCTGAAATGGAATTTGAACTGATGACATTTCTGTAATCCTCCGTTCCAATCTCATTGCCAACAGAGCTATTCATATAAATTCCGATCAAATTGGGTGCTGCCGCGTTTCCAAGTTCTGTGGTACCAATAAAATTACCCGCAACAATATTATTATCAGAACCATTTATGACAACTCCGATACTGTCATTATTGGAAATATAGTTTCGGTAAGCAGGTAATCCACCAAATTCATTCAATGAAGAACCGTTTTGTAATACAACTCCATACAAATTTGAAAACGGTAGTCCAATTCTGTTATTATGAAATAAATTGGACGATGCGTTGTCTACCAGAATTCCTACTTCATTATTACCAGTAATTTTATTTCCATAATTGGTTCCCGGTTTTCCAATAGTATTATCAGTTGCGTCATTTTCAATTCTGATACCAACCAGGTTTGGAAGCGCGGCAGTAATTGAAATATTACATCCAATTAAGTTACCGCTAATTTCATTTTGTGTTGATGAAACACCACTCATTAGAATTCCGTTTTGCGAATTTCCTGAAATTAAATTTTGTTTCAGACCATTTCCTCCGATAGTATTAAACCCGGCATTGGTCAACTGAATTCCATTATCATTTGGAACTGCAGCCATTCCCGTAATATTTGTACCGATTTTATTATTGTAGATAAAAGTATGAACTGCGCCATTCAAATGAATTCCTTCTGAATTTCCGGATATAACATTATCTCCGTCGGCGATATCCTGCCCAATCAGGTTATCAATTCCGGCGGTTGAAGAAATCAGAACACCTGCTTCCTGTGTAAATGTTGCGTTCCCTGACGGATCTATTCCAATAAAATTTGCTGAAATAATATTGTTGTTGGCAGCATCAGTGATTTCAATTCCTGCTGTTTGATGATTCATGATTACGTTTCCATATTCCAGCGCGCTGCCACTAACCCCTCCAATGGTATTATTTGTTGCTCCCGATCCTGTAATTAATATTCCCACAGGTTGACTACCCATGTTTACATAAGTTGGAGAAACACCAATTATGTTACCTGAAATCTGGCAGTTTTCCGCTTCTAATAAAATACCCGCCGTTTCATTTGCTGTTATTAAATTTCCTTCCGTTGAAAGATCACCTCCAATTACCGTTGACGTTGCTAATGAACCAATAACAACTCCGTAATCCTGCATGGTCATTAATCCTAATCCACCTGATGTGGTTCCGATATAATTTCTTTGCACCGTGTTGGATGTTGATTCTATTAAAATACCGATACTGTCATTTGAAGAAATGGTATTTGCATGTGCGGAGTTGTTTGACTCACCAACAAAATTATTTTGTGATCCTCCTGTAAAGTGAATTCCGATATTGTTTGGCCCCGGACCATTTCCAGTGATGTTTACACCAATTAAATTGGAATAGATTAAAATTGCAGATGAACTGTCAAGAAGGATTCCAGCTTCAGTGTTTCTGGAAATAAGGTTAAAATAACCACCCGATTCACCAATGAAAATTGAATTGGAATGATCTACCTTTACTCCATTATTATTACCATTGGTTGTACCGTTTCCGTCAGTTCCAATTTTATTTCCGAAGACATAATTATTATTTGATTCTTCAATCAGAATTCCTGAATTGATTGCATCTCCGATAAAATTATTTCCGTTGGCTCCAAAAGTTCCACCAATGGTTGTATTGGAAACACCGTTCAGCAAATAAATACCATTACTGTTCGTGAGGCCGACATTTGCCTGATCTGCAATAATGTTATGCTGAATCAAAGTTGACTGAGCATTGCCTTCAATTTTAATACCGCTTTCAATATTTCCTATAATTATATTTGGATATAAAAAAGCTCCAATTTCTGTTACATCTGCTTCTTCAATGTGAATTCCGTCACCCGCGTTACCAATACCTAATGTGTTTGATGGATCTGTACCGATATAATTGGCTGCAATAAATGTTGAGTCAGCCTGATCACCGGAAATAAAAATACCGTGAACGGTCGAGTTCACGATAATATTTGCAATCGTATTTCCAATCACCGCATTTTTATTTTGAACCAGGACGCCATACTGATTGCTCATTCCGGCAGTTACACCAGAAATTGATTTACCAACAGAATTACCTTCCATCGTTGAACTAACTGGAGAATTAAACTCAACACCTGCTTCTGTTGATGCTACAATAAAATTTTCTTTTCCTGCATTTCCACCAATGTACACCTGATGATTATCCTGAATAGAAATACCAACTCTGTTTGGTATAGCAATATTTCCAGTCGGATCTGAACCGATAATATTAGTTTGAATAGAAGTTCCTGAACCTGTTGACCCCAGAAGAATTCCTGTTTGAGTTGCTCCGCTCATTCCTGAAACTACATTGCCATAATCAACTCCACCACCTATGGTTGTATTGGTAGCATCTGCAATATAAATTCCTGAGTTTCCATTTGCAATTGCTGCAGTTGCAGCCTCATTCATACCAATTCTGTTTCCTTTTATCGAGGTAAAATCTGAACCACTCTGAACTTGAATTCCATGCATAGTATTTCCTGCAATAATATTTCCTTCATTCAGAGATACCATTCCACCAATTTGTGTATTTGATGGTCCACTCACATTTATACCGCCATAGTTGGGAAGCGAAACAGCCCCTGTTACATCCAATCCAATTTTATTTCCATGAATTATATTTCCATTACCACCCAGAACATTAATTCCATAAGTACCCGCGAATGAATTTCCAGAGATTAGATTACCTGCACCAGCGTTTCCAATCTGAATAGATGTCAATACATTAGTTCCAATAGTAACACCACTTCCCTCATTAGCAAGTGCGGCATCTCCATCAGCATTTGTTCCGATTCTGTTATTTAGAACTTGTGCACCATCTCCGCATTCAAAAAAGAAAATACCGTAATGATTTCCGGAAATTACATTTCCTTCCTGGGGTAAAAAACCACCAATGCGCACAATGTCAGCTTGGATGTGTGCAACATAAATACCGTGTGTTGTATTGAACGGTGTCACGTCACCGCTCTTATCAGGGCCAATAAAGTTATTATGAACTGCGATTACGTTTACCTCATCTATTCTAATTTGAACAGATGTGTTTCCTGAAATAATGTTCCCTCCATCAGGAATTGGTTTACCAATTTGAATATTAGAAGCACCATTTCTAATGTAGATACCTGTTCCGTTTGCTTTTTGTGTTGACTGATCATACGCCAGTCCAATTGTATTTCCCTGTACTGATAAGTTATCACAGCCATCACAAACCAATCCTTCTGTATGGCCCGAAACGATGTTTCCGGCATTGACATCACCAATCCTGGTTCCCGAACCAAAATCTATGATGCCATACAAGGCGTTAGAACCCGAAATGAAATTTGTTGCCGTATTATTTAACCCAACTATATTCCCAAGTATCTTGTTGTTGACAACAGATCCTTCTAAGTAAATCTGAGATTGTGTTCCTGCAGCTTGCGCATTTCCTGAAACAACATTTCTCTGATAGTCAAATGGACCTCCAACCATGGCATTACTACCAAATAAATATATGCCGCCCATCAAATTCTGATTGGCCACATTGGCAGAAGTAATACCAATCTCACAACCTTCGATAACTGATCCGCTCGAATAATCAATTATACCATACTGATTAAAATTAATAATCCTTAATCCTGAAACGCGACTAGAAAAACCAGCTCCATTTATAACTACTCCATTCAAAATTCCACTGCCATCATTCAATACAATTGGCAAAACAGCTGCAGTAAGCGCAGCTCCTCCTTCGAGAGCAGGTCCTGGAACAGCGCTGGTGCTTTGAGAAAAACCATCGACTATATAATTTCCATTGAGAAGTATTTCATTGGGTGGTGTAATATTTACAGGTGTCGTTCCAAAATCGAATTCAATATAATTCACAGCGTTAAAATTCTGTGCTGCATCAACAGCCCATGGCAATGATCCCGGAATTGCTGGTCCTCCGGCTGCATTGGTTACTCGAAGCGGCGTGTATTCACAAGCTCCCGCATCCGGAGCTAAGGGAGAAGCATTCGAACTTTTCAAAATTCTGGGAGCCATGCGCGCATCTTGCGTCAATGTGGTTGTTGCTGGAGCAATATTTACGAGCGCACTTGATGAATTGATAATGGTATAATACATTAATCCATACCCGTCTTCGAGAATTGGTGATTTCAACTGAAAATTTAATCCGGTACCATTAACATCTCCTGCGGAAGCAAGCCAAAGTGGCAAATCAAGGCCGGAATTTTGTTTGTATGCGTTTCCGCCGCCGGATGTAAAAATACCTGCTCCGCCAAATTGACTTTGTGTACCATTGCCGGTGATAGCGTTACCTTGCACAAGAGTATTATCTGTAGGACTTCCAGCAAGATATGCTTCCGGTTGTGTTGGTGAAGTATTCTGAACAAACGTATTATGAATCAACTGCATGTTTGTGGTAGACTCGATGTAAACCGCGCCACCCTGATTAGTTGCTCCGTTACCTGAAAATGTTGTGTTTTCGATGACTGCGGTGCAGGAGGTAAAACTTGCGCCTCCACCTTTGGCAGCATCATTATTGATAAATGAACATGCCACTACACGCACATTTGTGCTTGTTGCTTTGATTCCTCCTCCATTTGCAAGTGAAACAAAATCTTTGATTAGAAGTCGCTCAAAATGAATTGGACCAGGATTGGTCAAAGCAGTTACAGCACGTATATCTCCGGAACTATTTCCTACAAATCCAAAATGAATTAATTTAAGATTTGTACAGTTGTTTATCTGAAAAAGTGTTGTTCCGGTAAAACCTCCTCCAGGCCTGATACTGCAATGTTTGGGAGCTGGTCCCATCACAGTCACATTGGTGAGATCGATAAATATAATTGGTGTTTGTAATAAAATTTCACCCTTTACATCAATGACAATGGTATCACCAGTTGCAGCTATGTTTTCAACAGCATCTCTCAATGTACCTGAACCGTTGTCACCAACAGAGGTAACCCGTATGACAGAAGCAAATGATATTGAGCTGATGAAAAGAGTAAGTAAAACAAAAATGTGTTTCATTCAGTTTTGATGCAGTGGGTTAATGATTATTTATACGGTAGAAATACAAAATCGTTGGCTTTTTAAAAAATTTGAATTGCACAAATCTAATAAAACCCTTTACTGTCAAGGTTTTCTAAATGTTACCTTTCCCGGAATCCTGAATATCGATCAGAAGTTGGTAAAGCGCATCAATTACTAAAGCAAGTCGCTCCTTGTCAAGGGTTTCAAGCGTATCTCCTGCTTTGTGATAATTTGGATTTCTAAAAAATCCGGAATCTGTAATAAAAACGGCGCTGTATCCAAAATTCCAGTAGTTGATGTGATCAGAAAAATCAATTCCGGTTAAATGGGCAGGTGCCTGAAAAGATTTAACATTGACATAATCCGTTTTGCGGAATTTTCTTTTTGCTTTTGTTGCAAATTTTCCATCCTTAAATTTTCTTACCACTGTTATAAAATCACCTTTACTTCCGTAAATCATTTTCAAAATTCCGAGCGGATATTTCTGAGATTTTTTTTTATCTGAAAAATAGCCGATCATATCCAAAGCAATCATTCCGTAAACTTCAATGTCATTGTTAAACAGATATTCTGCATGCCGATAAGACCCCATGTCTGCAGTTCTGAAAAAGGGAGGTTCTTCAAGGGAATAAGCGACAAGATCTATTCTGTACTTTAGCTCCTGATCTTTGAGCATTCTGGCAAGCTCAAGAATGCCAACAACACCGCTTGCGTTGTCATCCGCACCATCCTGATCACCGCACACATCATAATGAGCACCGACGATTATTCTTGGTGCATTTTTTGGTCCAAAGGAAGTGATTACATTTCTATAATCCCTGCCTTGTGTACTGTAATTCTGATAAACTGTCGAATCTCCGTACGTTTCAAAAACAGAAAAAATATAAGCAGCTACCTGGTCAAGTACATTTGTATTTTCAAAATTTCTTGGTTTATCCGTTTTGATGATTTTCTCAAAATGTAGGTTTATAAGCGTGGTATCAGCTGAATAAATTTTCAGACTGAATACAGCAAAAAAAGAAACTAAAAATAATTTCATACTCAATGAAAAATCACCTCTGTTGCTCCTCCCATCCCATATTCACTGTAAGGAGCATCATGAAAATCCAATTTAACGCCCTGATCTTTTTTTAACCTGTTCAGGTACAAATGCACTTCTGATTTCAGCACTCCTTCTCCTTTGCCATGAATGATGACAATTCGTTTGGTTTTATTCCTTATAGCCTTTTGACAAAATGCCCTGCAGGCTGAAAGTTGCTTCTGTAAAATCTGATAGTTTTCTTCTATGTTGTATTTTTCAGATAACGTATCAAAATGCAAATCAATTTCAAAAGCCTGAAAAATTTTTTCTTTAGGTTCAGCCATTTTGAGAGTACGGTTTATTTTTTTTACCGTTTCCTTTTCAACCGGAGCATCATGTAAATTATATTGCTCAACGGGTTTTGCGAGAACCAGGCGTTCGTTCAGATATTCCCTTTCGAATCCGTCGGTATCAGAAATTTTTGTCTTTTTCAGACCAGCATGAATTACCGTTCCGTAGATAGGCTCATTGAGAACAGAAACATAGTCGCCAATATTAAATACCTGTGTTTTCAAGATACCACGTTACAATGTGATAGTTTTTCAGAATAAGGAAAACCGGAAACAATAACGCGGCCAGAAGCAATGCAAAGAACAAGCTGCGCTGCAAAACAGAAAGATCACGTTTGATATCTACCCGGAGTAATTGGTTTATCTGTTCAATTATGAGATTTTCATTTTCCCAGATGGTATCATCGTCAGGAATTATTTCTTTGATTTTTGGATTGTTTTCAAGAAACACTCTTCTCATTGTCCAGTATTCCCTGTCGGACAAATCCTTATAATTTTTTTTGTAATTAAAATCGATCGAATCCAGATCATCATGAATCACTTTACTTTTTTGAAACGCGCGGACTTTAAAGGCCATTAAAAAACCAAAAATGAGAATCGGATAAAATTCAAACAGTACTCCAATCGCAATAATGGCAATAGATGAAAAAAGGGTAAAATACATTTTAAACTGATCGTTGGACGGAAAAAAAAGTGCTTCTACATAATTTCCACCGTCAAGGGGATCAAGCGGAATCAGATTGAGTACGTTTATAGCAATCAGCAACAATGAAATTTCAACCAGATAAATTCCAGGCTGAACATAAATAGCGTAAAGGAACAAACAACTGCCAATAATAATTCCGGGCAACGGTCCCATAAGACTAATAATTAGTTTCTGCTTTTGGCTAACATCGGCTTTGCTGCCGGTAACCATGGCACCAAGAAATGGAATAAAGAACATATTCAAAGCCTTGTATCCAAACAATTTCATCATCGCCAAATGCCCCAGCTCATGCAATAAAAGAATTGAAATCAGTTCAATCCCCAAAATATAATTCTCAGGAATCCAGAGTAAAAAAACCAGAAAAAAAAGAAACATGGAGATAAACAGACGCATATATTTTGAACCTTGTTCAGGCTGAACAAAATCAGGTTTTGCAGGATATAAATTGTCGTTCTCTGCGAACATTTAAATTAAAAATGGATACGGATAGGACAAAACTACCTAATTTTATCCATCTATGTTAAAGGCGAAGGGAATTTACAAAAATTACGGAAATCTGTCAATTTTAAAGGGAATTGACCTTGAAGTAAAAACCGGTGAAATAGTGTGCATTGTAGGTTCATCCGGAGCCGGAAAAACGACCTTGCTTCAGATTTTAGGCACCCTGGATCAGGCCGATACCGGTGAAATTATTATTGACGGAGACAATCTTTCTGAATTAAACGGAGAAAAACTGGCAAAATTCAGAAATGAAAAGCTTGGATTCATTTTTCAGTTTCATCAATTGCTTCCAGAATTTACAGCCCTGGAAAATGTCATGATTCCTGCACTGATTGGCAAAAAAAACAAAACCGAATCTGAAAAACGGGCAACCGAACTTTTGAATTTTCTTGGATTGGGCGAACGACTGGAGCATAAACCAGCGGAACTTTCAGGAGGAGAACAACAGCGCGTTGCTGTTGCAAGGGCACTCATGAATAAACCAGCTATAATTATGGCTGACGAACCTTCTGGTAATCTTGACTCTGCCAATGCAAAAGATCTTCATGCATTATTTTTTAAACTGAAAGAAGAGCTGGGACAGACATTTATTATTGTTACCCACAATCCTGAACTGGCTAAGATGGCTGACCGTTGTCTTGAAATGAAAGATGGACGTATTATCTGATCAAAAAAAATTCAGAGAACTTAAAAATTTACTGGAGGAAAAATCTGATCAGTACAATACGCCTGAATTTATTGCAAATGACCCTATTTCCATTCCACATCTGTTTTCAAAAAAAGAAGACATTGAAATAATTGGATTTATTGTGGCTACTATTTCCTGGGGGAATAGAAAATCAATCATAAAAAATGGAGAGCAATTAATTCATATCATGGGCCACCAACCCTTTGAATACGTTCTTCATGCCAGCAAAAAAGACCTTCAGGATCTTAAATTTGTTCACCGAACATTCAACAGTGATGATTTACGATTTTTTATACAGGCATTTAAAAACTGCTATTCAAAATCTGGAGGCCTGGAAATGGCTTTTGGTGATAAATCATCCGGATTGAATTTGAAAGAACGTATTGTATTGTTCAGAGAAAACATGTTCAATACAAAACATGATAAACGCAGTGAAAAACATATTTCATCACCGTTAACTGATTCTGCCTGTAAGAGAATTAATATGTTTTTGAGATGGATGGTGCGCTCAGATAAGAGAAGAGTTGATTTTGGAATCTGGAAAAATATACAACCTTCAGAACTCATGCTTCCGCTGGACGTTCATACGGGGCGTGTTGCAAGAGAATTAGGTCTGCTCCATCGCACACAAAATGACTGGAAAGCCCTGGAAGAGTTAATGACAGTTCTCAGAAAAATGGACAAACTTGATCCTGTCAAATATGACTATGCCTTGTTTGGAATAGGAGTTAATGAACTGAAATAATTTTCTATCTGGTTAAACTTTCTTCCAGTTTAGCCGCATCAATTTTCTCCATGATTCTCGCAACCGGATATTCATTGTGCGAGGGTTCGTAATGAGAAGATCCTTTATAAATAAAATACAATTGCGCAAACGTATTTGACGCAAAATCTTCATCATTCTTCTTTTTCTCTTCAAATTGTTTTTTCAGTTCAGGATTTTCTGCCAGAACTTTTGGCGCCTCATCCTCAAAAACGTATGCTGAAAACCACTCCTTCTGCTGCAGTACCGCATCAAAATAATTCCAGGCCAGATAACTGTCCACAGCGTGAGGTTCAAGAGTTTCAATAATAAACCGGACCGCTGTATTATCCGTTGGAATTACATAATCACCCTTGCGGTAATGCATCATTTTCTCTTCCTTATCTATCTCAACCGAGTGATGCAGATAATGACCTTCATACGGACCATTCACTGTTTCAAAATGTATAATATCATATATCTCGGCCTTCACATCGAGATCTTCTTTCAGTCTGAAAATTCTGACCTGATTTCTTTTCAATTTTTCAATGATCACATCCCATGCCTGAGGAATGATATAATAGTTTGGCCGGGTCACAATATCACGGGAAAAATACCGGTTATAAAATCTGATCTTCTTTGTAAAGGGTTTCTGCTGATTATAATAAAGTCTTTTGGATCCGGTCACATCACTCATTTTGTATTCTGCTTCATATCCTGCAAAATCAATGCTGTCAAAGCGGGTAGTATCCAGTTCCCAGTTCAGCGCAAATTTTTCGGTTTCCAAAAGATTTTTGTCCGCCTCTTTTTTGAGTTCTTTCAACTCCCTGTGATTTGCATCCATAAACTGAACAATTGACATCAGCAAATCATACGTCGCCTCTACCCTTTTATCAAAGGGCTTTAGCATGTGCGTTTCTGCAACGTAGCCAATCGTATTGAACAGATTTACATATCCTGTAGAATAACGCGGGGTTTCTAAAAATTCGACAATTCCATCATCCGGAATTTCTGTTAATGTGGTCACATAAGGAGCCATAGGAAATCCTTTCTCACGCATTGAATTGTATAACCATGGATCCATTTTGTTGCTCACATATTCTGCAATAACCGGATTCATCTTATCCCGCTGACTTGTAATGAGTGTCATGGTGTACTGGTAATCCGCTCCGTCAGATGTATGCGTATCAATAAAAACCGCTGGTTTTAATGTATGAAAAATCTGCCAGAATGCATAGGTGTTTTTGCTGTCTGCCTTAATAAAATCCCTGTTAAGGTCCAGATTTTTTGAATTACCTCTGAAACCATACTCGAGCGGACCATTTTGATTTGCCCTGCTGCAACAATTCCGGTTATGTGCTCCTCCAATATTATAAATTGGAATAATTGCGATAATAACATTATCAGGTATCAGTGAAGTGTCATTCAACAGATCTTTGGATAATTTGACAGAAGCATCCACCCCTTCAGGCTCACCCGGATGGATAGCATTATTGATTAAAAAAACCGCCTTGGTATCAAATTCTCTTGGATAAAATTTCCCTGATTTATTAATTAAGAATAATGAAACAGGTAAACCGTAATCACTCAATCCAAACTCCTGATAGGCGCATAATTGGGGATGTGATCTGGCCAGATTCTTATATTGCTGAATAGCTTCTTCATACGTATAGGTTTGATTAGACAAATATGGTTCATCCTGGGCTGAACAGAATTTACCAGAAATCAATAAAAGAAAAATAAATAAAAACCGCATGCTCAAAATTTTGAAGTCCTAAGATATAAAAAAAGCACCTGTAATGAGGTGCTTGCTTTATGAGCGGAAGGAAGCCGGTTTATTCCTCCCTGACAAACTTATATTCTGAACGGTAATTTTCATAATTACGCACAAGACATAATTCTGACTCATTCATCGTACAGATTTCAAAAACACTGTTTTCGTCAATTATAATCAGGTTGCCGCCTGAATCGTAGATATAGTTATAAACCAGCTTCTCTCCATCTTCTTCAATATACATATCACAGCTGGCTGACTGAGATGTTTCGCAGGAAGAAAAGTAATAGACTGTATTCATTTCCTCCATAATATTTGTGGCTTGCAGCGTATCGCTGGCATACAAACTGGTTTGTACCAGATTCCACTTACCGGGTAAATAATTTTGGGGTACGGCTTCTTTACCGCAGCTAAGAATAGTGTTTAGAATTAATACTTGTAAAATCATGTTTTTCATTTTTAATTATTTTTAATTTCAGGTCAAATTTCATTTTCAGATTTGCTCTTTTAAAACTGATTTTCGCAAGTGGTTTTTTTTATTTTTTGATAATCACAAAAACTGAAACTCAAAAGATGTCACCTGCAGAAAACGCAGATGGGAGCCGTATTTCGACAACTCCCACCTGCTAACCGAAGAAAACAGCTTTATTCTCTTCGCATCTTTTCAAATTGGGTTAAATGAAAAGCAAAATTTATTTTGAATTAATATTCTTTTTAGTTCTTACAATGTTAAATCCAACACTTAAGCCGAGCATTCCTCCTCCCTTTTGAGAGGAGTAAAAAAGGTTAACCGGTACATTAAGTGCGCCCGACTGGAACGTTCTTCCAAATCCAATAATCCATCTGGTAGCCAGTGAAACATTTCCGCGGGTATCCAGATATTTTCCCCATTCATCACCGGTTTCTGCAAAGGATGCATCTGAATAACCTGCCTGAAAAAATTCATTTGAATTCCAGAATTTTCCCTGCGCTCCAAAAGTGCCATCAACAGCAAAAAAACCTTTGCTGTATTTTGCTAGACTGAAGCTTGGTCCAAATGCAAATTCCCATCCGCCTTTTCCAAAACGGTAACCGTTCAATAATGAAATACTTGGAATAAACTTCCCTTGTTCAAGTCCGGTGAACATTACCAGACATTCAACCAGCGCCGAAAAATTTTCAGTACCTACATATTGCCCTTCCCACTGATAACCAAGATTTGAGACAACCGGCGCAATATCCAGCCCGCCTTGTTTTTCATCTCTAACCATAAATTCATTCAGATCACCAACTGTATATGCAACACCCATTCTTGGTCCTGAATTATTAATCCGATCAACATTATTGGAAACAATCACTTCATTTTTATAAGCCAGTCTTTTCATTGTTTCAGGTTCTGGCGTCAAATCATGCATGAGTTCCAGAACAATTCCAATCATGCGCTGCAATTCGTGTTCCTGATTATCAAATTCTACAGATTTGTTTTTAGCAACCTCTTCATTTTTAACATCAATTATTTTAAGATTCACAACAATTTTATCACCCAGCCCGTCAATATTTCCAGACACAATAAAATCTGTACCTAGTGTTTTTCCATATTCTACCAGACACGTTTTACCAAAACAGCTGTCAAATTTTTCAGGATCAGCCAACTCATTAATATCAAATTTATCAAGGACTGCATACTTGTTCAGTTTTACCAGTTCAAGCTGGGTAAGTCGTGTTGCAGTGGTTGAATTTGTAAATAACCCGAACGTCTTTATGGGTGCAACTGCAATGGATTGCGCGTGAATTTCTGATACGGCTATCAAACAGATCAGCATCAGAATAAATTTCATTTTTGTTTTCATGATTTTGAATTTTATAAAGTCCATATTTATTCGTTGATTAATTTGATTCGTTTGTTGACATTAAATCCAACGCTTGCTCCAATTATTCCACCGTATTTATTTGAAGAGTAATAAAGATTTACCGGAATATTCAGTGCACCTGAACGAAATGTTCTTCCAAAAGCCATAACCCAGTTTGCATTAAGTTCGGCAGATCCGCGTTTGTCTAAAAATTTAGAATACAATGACTGGTCAGGAGCAACGTATGGTACATAAACATCACCGGTAGTCGGGTTGTATTTTGTTGGATCATTTCTCCACTCATTATACTTCATTTGCTCATAATCGTCTCTTCTGTAATAAATGCCTTCCTCCTCAATACCGGTTGAATATTTTCTTACACCAAAACTAGGACCGAAGGCAAATTCCCAGCCTGCTTTGCCAAATCTGAATCCATTCATTAAAGTCATTGTTGGAATAAACTGACCTTGTTCCATTCCACCAATATTTAAAACCAGCTCACCCAATGCTGAAAAATTTTCCGTTCCTATATATTGTGCTTCAAACTGATATCCGATAGTTGTCATTAACGGTAGAATTCCTAATCCTCCCTGTGATTCTTTTCTTGTATAAAACTTGGTAAGATCTCCGGTTGCAACATACGCGACTCCAACACGTGGTCCTGAATTATTCATTCTTCCCACATTATTTGAAGTGATCACCTCATTTTTATATTCCAGCTGTGATTTTGTAAATGGATCCGGTGCAACACCATGCATTTCCTGAATCATTATTCCAATCATTCGCTGCAATTCTGTATTTTGATTATCGAACTCCATTGTTCTGGTGGCTTTTAAATTGGAAGCATTCACATCTATCATTTTGATAGTGATTACAATTTTATTGCTGAATTCATCTACACTTCCTGATAACACGTAATCAACTTTTAATGCTTTTCCCAATTCAATCAGACATGATTTACCATAACACGTATAGAAATCTGTATTTCCCTCCATCACTTCAGCCATATCAAACTCATCGAGCACTTTATACTTTTCAAGTTTAATTAATTCCAGTCTTGCAAATTTTGCCGCGTATTCTGGTTTAATATCCAAACCAGATGTACTAAAGTTTGAAACTGCAATTGTTTCTGTTCTGCCTGTCAATGCAAACATCATCACAAACAGGAATGAATAAATAAATTTTGTTTTCATAGGTTTTTAATTTTCTAATCGGATTTGTTTGTCCGTTTTAATATTTATGAGTCAAATGTATCTGGGATATGCGCCCTGATTAAATTGAAAAACGCAGACGAATTGCAAATACTTGCGATAAACGCAAAAAACATTATTAACCCACTTTTATTGGCTTTTAGCGCAATAAAACTTGATTGAAATAAATCAGAGTTTGGTAGAATGCAAATAGACCTTAATTGAATTATCCACTGATATTGCACTGATTGAACCTAACACAATCACAAACTGACTAAATTTGTACCATACTTTTTCCGATTATGAAAATCAGACACATTGTAATTATCGCACTCTTTGTTCTAGTGAATGTTCTAATTCTAATAGCATTGCTGGGCGGTGGTAAAGGTCCTTCAGCTGAAAAAAAGGATAAAGTTTTTGTTCCTCATGTAGAAGCCGTCACTGTTAAAAATGATTCAGAAGACCTGATGGTCAGCGGATATGGAACACTTTCATCCTATAACACGCTGGATATAGCTTCTGAAGTGCAGGGTAAACTATATTCAGGTGTCTCTCTTAAACCGGGAGTCCAGTTCAAAAAAGGTCAACTAATTTTCAGAATAGATGATACTGAAGCGCGTTATGCCAACAGGGCAAAAAAAAGCGCATTTATTAATTTGCTTGCAAACTCAATGCCTGATATCAAGGTAGATTATAATTCAGAATACAAAAAATGGAATGACTATCTGGAAAGCATAAAATTAAATGAATCTTTACCCCAACTGCCATCATGGAGCTCTGAAAAAGAAAAAGTTTTTCTCTCAACCCGAAATATATTAAGTGAGTATTTCTCCATAAAAAGTCAGGAAGAACAGTTAAAAAAATATTCAGTAACGGCACCATTTAGTGGAACAATTACTGAAGTGTACATGTCAGAATTTTCATTTGTAAATCCCGGAACCAAAGTATTGAAAGTAGTAGAAACCGGAAATTACGAAATACCTGTTGCAGTTCCTGTAAGTCAATTACATCTGGTTGAAAAGGGAACCAAATGCAGCCTGTTTTCAACGGATGGAACTGAACGCGGAGGCGGTGTTGTTGTAAGAGTTTCAGAAGTTATAAATAAAAGCACACAAAGTGTAACAGTGTATGTTAAACCTGGTAACGACAATAAAAATCATTTCATTGAAGGTGAGTATTTACTGGTAAAGATTGATGCAAAAATTGCTCAGACCGGTATTCGTATTCCGCTATCATCTATTAAAGACAATCAGGTGTTTATTTACTCCGCTTCCGATTCTTTACTCCGGAAAAAACCAGTTCAGATTTTGAATGAAAACGAAAACGGCGCATTTGTATCCGGATTAAATGATGGAGAGACTGTAGTTATTCAGGAAGTGATCAACTTTTCTGACACCTTAAAATACGGCATTACTTTAAAAAAATAAATAGTCATGAGAAACATCATCCGCTATTTTATAAAGTACCCGATATACGCCAACGCGTTTATTTTCGTAATCACGCTGTTTGGAATTTATTCCATGTTCAGCATGAATAAATCATTTTTTCCTGAACTGGATCCAAGAAGAATTATAGTAAGCGTCATGTATCCGGGTGCCTCTCCTGAAGAAATGGAAGAAGGCGTAACCATCAAAATTGAGCAGGCACTCAGAGGAATCAATGGAATAGAACAAATCAATTCAACGTCCTCAGAAAATTTTGCAACCATCTCCATTCAGGCATTTGAAAATGCAGACATGGATGAAGTGTATAAAGATGTTGAAAACGGTGTCAACAGCATCAACTCATTTCCGCAGGGTGCTGAAAAACCAATTGTAAGGAGATTAAAGGCAAATCCAATGTCTGAAATGGTTACTACACTTTCACTCAGTGGTGATTGTGATGTGATGACATTAAAAAAAGAAGCAGATCAGATTGAAAATGATTTGTTTAATTCAGGTTTGATTTCAACGATTGAAATGCGTGGTTTTCCGGAGCTTGAACTGGTTGTTTCAGTGAAAGAGGAAGACATGTTGAAGTACGGAATTCTGATTGATGAAATTTCACTTGCTATTCAAAAAAACAATCAGGATTTAACAGGAGGTATTCTAAGAAATGATAAGGAAGAATTAATTATTCGTTCCAGAAAAAGAAGTACTGACCCTAATGAAATAAAAAACATTGTTCTGCGCACTTTACCTTCTGGTCAGCAAATTAAAATAGATGATGTAGCCGATGTTTCTTTAGGATTTTCTGAAACATCAGCAGAAGTTTATTACATGGGCAAACGCTCTATCACTATTGAAGTAAAAAAAACACCTGATCAGGATTTGGGTGCGATTACCAAATATGTCAGAGAATACACTCAAAAATACAACAGTGAAATTCATCCGGCTAAACTGGATATTCAATACGAAGCTGAAGTAAACCTGCAAGACCGGATTGATCTATTGACCTCTAATGGTGTAATGGGATTGGCGCTCGTATTACTTATGCTCGGTTTATTTTTAAGTACCCGTGTTTCAATTTGGGTAGCATTTGGAATTCCATTTGCGTTTTTAGGTATGTTCATCATTGCAGTGATGATGGGACTCACCATCAACATGATAACACTTTTCGGAATGATTCTGGTGGTTGGTATTTTGGTGGATGATGGTATTGTCATTGCTGAAAATATTGTAGTTCATTTTGAACGTGGAAAATCTCCACACATGGCAGCACTTGATGGAACCATGGAAGTATTACCAAGTATCATCAGTTCTGTTTTAACCACCATTGCGGCATTTTGTATGTTGCTGTATGTTGACAAAATGGAAATGATGTGGGAAATGCCGGTTGTTGTGATTTTAGCTTTGGGATTTTCAGTTATAGAGGCTTTTGTAACCTTACCAGTTCACATGGCTAGTACAAAAGTTCTTTCAAAACCATCACCTGGAACAAAAAGACACAAATACAGATCATTTTTGAACAGAGGAGTTGACTTTGTACGTGACAATTTATTTTATGACATCCAGCAATTCATTGTAAAAAGATACCGCTCGTATGTTTTACTTCCACTTTTTTTTACACTATTCATCATCATTTTCAGTGTCAATAAAAGCATTACATATACGTTCTTTCCTGAGATAAAACCTGAGATTATCAATGTGGAAGTTGCTTTTGTGCCTGGTACTTCAAAAGAAATTACCATGTCCTGGTTGAGTGAGGCTGAAAAAGCCATACTGGAATCCAATCAGGAAATTATTGATGAAAAAGGAGATACACTTATGACTCGCTATTCGATGTCAGTGGGTATGTCACAAAATTTAGGTGAATCCGGATTTCATACCGGAATGTTTTCTCTCACTATTGAAGGTGAAGGAAAATCAACACCGGTTGACACTTTACAGCAACGCATTCTGGAAAAAATAAATCAATTTGAATCTACCAAACTTGCAAAATCAATTTATGTTGGCGGTATGCAAATGCAATTTGGTAAACCTATTGAATACTCCATTACCGGTAATAATGATGAAGAAGTACGCAACGCAAAAAATCTTTTCAAAGAATTGCTTGCTGCGGTTCCAATGGTGAATAACCTGAAAGACAACGAGCCACTTGGAAGAAAAGAACTGGATTTGCAAATGAAACCAGAAGCAGATTTTTATGGTCTGGGTGCTTTTGAAGTAACCAAACAAATCAGACAGGGTGTATTTGGTCAGGAGGTTCAGCGTGTAATTATTGGTACAGATGAAGTAAAAATTTGGGTGCGTTACAACAAAGAAGGACGGCAGGATCAGGCAGATTTAAAAAACATGCGCATCAAGACAATGGACGGAAAACAAATTCTTTTAAGTGATCTGGCAGATTATGATGTTGAACGCGGACCAATCAGTTTAAAACGCCGCGACGGAAGAAGAGAAATTGTGGTAGATGCCGGTGTTGATGATCCAACTAAAGTGGGAAGCGTGAACACAACCATTGTAGATGAAATTATCCCTAAAGTGAAAGCTCAATATCCAAATGTTGAAATTATTCAGCGTGGTCAGGGAGAAAGAAGTTCAAAGGCACTTGCTTCGATGCAAATTAATTTATTGATTTTGTTTGTGATCATGATTCTGATTATTGCACTGTCTTTCCGTTCCGTTTATCAGGCATTATTAATCATGCTTGTGATACCTGCGGGTGTTGCCGGAGGAATTTTAGGTCATAGTTTGATTGGAATACCGGTATCGATTTTAAGTGCGTTTGGAATGATTGCACTGATAGGAATTTTGGTGAATGACGCCATTGTATTTTTGGATCAGTACAACCGAAATATTCTGGATGGATTATCAGTTGAGGAAGCGGTGAGTGAAGCAGCCAAATCCCGGTTCAGACCAATTATGCTTACTTCGGTCACCACTGTTGCAGGGATGATGCCATTGATAATGGAGACCAGTTTTCAGGCCCAATTTTTGATTCCAATGGCAGCCTCTATCTCATTTGGAATTTTGTTTGGAACCATTTTCATTCTACTGTTTTTTCCTACCATAATTATGGCAAGTGTAGATTTCAGAAGAGCATGGAATCATATTTTTAATGCAAGGTATGAAACAAGTGAAGAAAATGAAACCGATGAACTCAACGAGGTAAAAAATCAAGGCTCTGCATTTGGTTTTTATGCAAGGGTGATGCTAAAACTGACAGCCAGTTTGTATTTATATATACTTCCGGTTGCAACGTTGATTATGTATATGACAAAAGATGACAATACCGTAAAAAATATTGTTTTCTGGATTCTTGCAGCAGCATGTCTGGCGGTGTATATCATATTCCCCGTGAAATTTTTCAATAGAATTCTTACCTCACTATGGAAATCTGAAAAAGTGAGTTCAGGTGTTTCAATTGAACCGGCCATTGTCAATCATAAAAAAGAAGAAGAACGAACCATTTGATTTATGAAAAAGTTTTTTTTGATTTCTATTCTATTCGTTTCTTTTGGAGCATTTTCTCAGACAGATTTATCTTTATCTGAAGCTATTGAGAAGGCATTAATCAGTAATTATCAGATTAAACTGATTAAAGCTAATATAGACGTCGCTGAGGCACAAAACACCTGGGGAATGGCGGGTGCAATTCCTTCTGTGAATCTGAATATTAATAATAGTAATAACCTCAATGACAATACCAATAACCCGGCTACATTTTTCCCGGGTGTAGTTTTGGTTGACAATGTGAGTACTTCATTGGATATTGCATGGACAGTTTTTTCAGGATTTGGAATCAGAATCAGCAAAGAACGATTTGATCAACTGGAAGAACAAACCAAAGGCAACGCCATAATTGCCATTGAGCAAACTATTTATGATGTCATCATTGCTTATTACACCGCCGTAACCCAAGAAAGAAAGCTGGAAATACTCGAAGAAATGCTTGCTTTTTCAAAATCCAAATACGATTATTTTAAAATGAAAAGTGAAATGGGATTACAACCTTCCATTGAAGTTTTGGAATTCAGAAATCAGGTTTTGACCGACTCAAGTAATTTTTTACTTCAACAATTATCACTGAGCAACGCAAAAAGAAACCTGAATTTGGAAATGGGCGAAACATTTGACGCAAGTTATAATCTGACCGATAAAATTGAATTTGATGTACCCAAAGCAACCTGGCAGGAATTGTACGATTATATGATTTCAAATAATCAAAACATCAAAAATCAGTACATCAATATGGAATTGCAGCGATTGAATACAGAACAAAAACAAGCGGCCTATTATCCGGTCATAAACCTGAACCTCGGATTAACGCCTTCCTTTGGACGAATTTCTGTACTCAATGATTCCATCATTGGATTCAACACCAGTTCTTTGAATTATTATGCCAATATTTCTGTCAGATACAATTTATTCAATGGTTATGCCCGCACCCGAAATGTTGAAATTGCAAAAATTCAGGAAGAAATTGCAGCACTTCAAAAAGAAGATCTGGTTCTGACTCTAACACATAATCTGCGTACCATTTTTGAATTGTATCAAACACAATCCAAAGTGGAAGACATGGCACTTGAACGAGTAAAAAACGGTAAAATATTTTGGGAAATGGCTGTTGAAGAATACAACATGGGAGGCAATATGAGATTGTTTGAGCTTAATGATGTTAAGGTAAGATATGAATCGGCCGTTCTTTCTTATTATGACCGTTTGCTTGATTTACTGAGGACGCACTATGACCTGATGCGTATTACCGGAACGATCACTCAGGAATATAAAATTGCAGATTCGGTTAATCAGGATTAGCCAACTTTAAAAATGAAATTCTGTTTTTGATGAACGGCAGGATTGTACTCAACCAGTTGTTCATTGACTGAAACATAAATTTTATAGTCGATTTCCTGTAATAGTTTAAAACAGTTGTCACGATTTTCATTGGCCCAAAGTTCCATGTAAATCACCGGTTTATCACGAAGCAATACACGCGTCGCACCTTTCAGTGCATAGTATTCAAAATTTTCTATATCCATTTTAATGGCGGCAATTTTTCGCTGTCCTGTGATGTGATCAATGGTATCGCAGGAAACCGTCACAATTTCTCCGGTATTCCACTCTTTAATGGAATCATGCACCACATGCGCAAGTCCCTGCATTTTTACTTTGTGATCAACCGGCAAAACCATTTCAACATCTTTTTTAGATTCACCAACCGCCAGTGGAATTAACTCAGCATTTTCAAGTTTGTAGGTTTCAATTATTTTTTTCAGAACAATGATATTGGAAGGCATAGGTTCAACCGCCAGAATAGTTCTGTCAGGAAAAGCTTTTGACAGATGATAGGTCATGATCCCAATGTTTGCGCCAATATCCAATAAGTCACCCTCTTTTTGAATTTCTTTCAGGAAGACAAAAAAATCTTTTTCCCTTTTATCCGTTTTAAGGGTGCGGATTTTGTATTTCGCAAACGTATATAAGTAGTTGCGATAACCCAGAATTTTTTGCAATATCAGTTTAATCCGATTCTTCACTTTTGCAAAAGTAGCAAGAATCCTTTACTTTCGTGCCATGAGAATTGCCGTCAATGCCCGATTTTTACTCAAACACAAAATGGAAGGTTTTGGCTGGTACTCATATGAAACCCTGAAGAGAATTACACTGAATCATCCTGAACATCAGTTTATTTTCTTTTTTGACAGACCCTTTGATCCCAAATTTATTTTCTCCAAAAACATTGAACCGGTTGTACTGAGGCCTCCTGCCAGACATCCTGTACTTTTTAAAATCTGGTTCGATTACGCTGTCACCCGGGCCTTAAAAAAATACAAAGCGGATTTGTTTTTCTCACCTGATGGATATCTTTCTCTCAAAACAGATGTGCCACAAATAGGTGTCATTCATGATCTGAATTTTGAGCATTATCCTGAAGATTTACCCGCATGGCCAAGAAAATATCTTAAAAAACACTTTCCGCTTTTTGCAAAAAAGGCTGCACACATTATGACAGTGTCCGAATTTTCAAAACAGGATATTGTCAGAAGATATGGAATTAATCCCCAGAAAATTACTGCTGTATATAATGGTGCAAGCCATCATTTCAAAGTACTTACAGCTGAACAAAAATCTGCTATTTTAAATGAATTCACCCAGGGTTTACCCTATATTGTTTTTGTTGGCGCACTCCATCCGAGAAAAAATGTTGTCAGATTATTAGAAGCATTTGATCAATTTAAATCACAAACAAAATCAGAAACCAAATTGGTTATAGTAGGTGAAAATCTCTGGCGATCAAAAAAAATCCAGATACCCGATCTGAAATTTAAATCAGATGTTGTTTTTACCGGCCACCAGCCAATTGAAAAACTGGCGCAAATTGTTGGTGCTGCTAAATTCATGGCCTTTGTGTCTTACTTTGAAGGTTTTGGAATTCCAATTGCTGAAGCCATGCAATCAGGCTGCCCGGTGCTGTGCGGTGATAAAACTTCATTGCCAGAAGTCGGAGGTGATGCCGCAATTTATTGTGATCCGTTTGATATCAAATCGATAGCTGATGGCATTCGTGAATTAGATCAGAATGATCTGTTAAGAACGGAACTTGCAAAAAAAGGGCTCGAAAGAGCTAAATTATTTTCCTGGGATAAAGCTGCTGAAAAAATCTGGCAAATAATTATGAGTTAACCCAGATAATTGGTTCTATCCCTTTTGAATACTCACAAATCTGCTTTTCACATACAATAATTTGCATTTCAAATTAATAGATACAGATTAAGTACCGTATTTAGTACATTTGAACATGTTTCATCTGAAATTTATTACAACCAGACTGTCTTTAATCAAACGGACAGAAATTTTATTTGTGACCATTTTGTTCCTCCTGTTTTCAAATCAGATCAGCGCCCAGAATTTTTCAAAACCTGAACAGACAGACTCAATTTTTGACTCGTACTATGGAAATGCTGAGAAAGCAATTCAGGATAAAGACTTTTTACTTGCCGAATCCTTTTTAGATTCAGCAAACTTGCTGGCCGTAAGTATTGGTGATGAATACAAAGAAGCCAGGGCAAAAAAGCGATTGGGATACATTAAGCGGACAATCGGGGACTACGAATTATCTCTAAGCTATCTGAAATCAGCTCTTTCATTATTTGAAAAACAACAAAACGTTGAAGAAATAGTTTCCTGTCATGTTGATTTGGCTGAACTCTCACGCAAATTCACAAAATATGGTTTGGCCAGGAACCATATTAAAACAGCACAAATGGTTTATGATCAGGGCAATTTAACGGATACTCTTTTGCTGATCAAAATTATCTCACGATCAGCCGCTATTAATAATGAATCAAACCCTGATATTACAGTAACCATCACAGAATCTTACAGAGCCATTCACCTGGCAGAATTAATTGGTGCCGATTATTATTTAGCTACCTCATTAAATGAACTCGGATATACTTACAAAAATTTAACGAAAGTAGAATTATCAGACAGCTGCTATCAGGCAGCAGAAAAAATCTGGTGGAAAAATGAATTCTATTATGAAGCCCTGTTTACGATGAATAACAGAGCCATGATGTATTTACACAATGGTTTTAAGCAAGAAGAAATAATTCCAATTTATAGAAGAATAGATCAATTAAACGACTCTCTGAATGTCAATTTTGATGTTCGTGACCCATTTTACAAATTATTTGAACATTATATTCAGGAGGGCGATTCTGCCATGGCTTTATATTATTACATGAAAGGCCATCAGGTTGATTTGAAAAATTCTTTTCGCAACAATGATTACAATTTTCATAACATGATTGCCAAGCATGAGAACGAACAGATTAAAAAGGAATATGAAAAAATTGAAACTAAACTAAATGCATCAAGAGATGCATTGATTGCATCACAACGGGAATCAAAATTTCAGATCCTGGCCATTTCGGTTCTTTTGATTTTAATTGTGGTGATAAGTATTCTGTTCTACCTCATCCGAAAGTCCAACAGTAAGCTAAAGGAAAGAAATAAAGAAAAAGACTCATTGATTCAGGAAATCCATCACCGGGTAAAAAACAATCTGCAGTTTATAAGTTCACTTCTGAACATGCAAATGAAAACAACCGAAAAAGCAGATGAATCCAAATCACTGACTGAAGCCTCCCGAAGAATTAACGCGATGGCTCTGGTTCATGAAATGTTGTATAATCGTGCTGAAGAAAAAGGAATTGCAGTAAAATATTATCTGGAAGAACTGACTGATTCACTCAATACACTTGTCAATTCAGATCAGAAACAAATCGAATTCGAACAAAATATAATAGATGTAAACCTGGATGTTTCTGATACAATTTCAATAGGAATGATTACATCCGAACTGGTCTCAAATTCTATGAAACATGCTTTTCAAAATACTGAAAACCCAAAAGTTTCCCTTTACCTGAATCAAATAAAAACCAACGAATTTGAATATACCATCAAAGACAATGGCAAAGGTTTTACAGATGACAAAAAAAGTGAGAACAGACTTGGACTTCGGCTGGTTGATATTTTTTCAAGACAATTGAAAGGAAGCTACACGATTGATGGTTCAAATGGTTTTACATACACCCTCACCTTCCACAAAAAAAAATAAGATGACGGATTCAAAAATATTAATAGTAGAAGATGAAATCCTGATTGCTGAAGATTTGAAAGATATGCTCAATTCGCTGGGGTTTCAAAATATTGCAATGGTTCATGATAAACAAAGTGCGCTTACAGCCTTAGAATCTTTTAAGCCGGTTGTTGCATTATTGGATGTCCACCTGGAAAATGAAACGGATGGAATATTAATTGGTCAGCATCTTTCTGAAACCAAAACATGCCAGTATATTTTTGTAACGGCCCATTCAGACGTTGAAATGGTGAAGAAAATTATACAAACCAATCCGGCCGGATACATCACCAAGCCCGTAAAAAAGTCAGACCTTTTTGCAAGTGTCAGTTTAGCATTAAGCAAATCCAATTCTAAAAACAGTACGTCAGTTATCCAGATAAAAGATGGATACGAAACTGTTTTACTCAACGCTCAAACCATTCGTTATGTTGAAGCAGAAGGTAATTATCTGAATTTATATTGTGATGAGAAAAAATATGTCGTACGGCAATCTTTGGATGCATTTATGGAAGAAGCCAATAATGATATTTTATTTCGCATTCACCGTTCGTATGCCGTGAATATTCAAAAAGTAATCCGTTATTCAAAAAAAGAGATTTTTATGAATGATATTACTCTTCCGGTTTCCAGAAACATCAAAGATGAATTTGATCATCTGATGAAGTCAAAAATTTGAACTTTATATCTGAATTTTCCTGTTGGTTAATTCACCGGGGGCTTACTTGCTTTGACATCCCTGCCATTCTCCATTTCTATATTTTCTCTGCAGTTTTCATTTTGATTGGTACTTCCATCAAATCTATTTCATTCTATATTATCATTCACAAAAAAAGCCGCCCCTTTCAGGGCGGCTCTTTCTTACTTAGCATCAATTAAACTACTGCTTGATTACTTTCATTACTGCCTGAGCATTATCTTCTCCAAAAATGGTGATGAAATAAACTCCACTTTCCATGTCTGTTAAATTCACGGATGACGTTGAGGCGGTGTTTTGTGTCTGGTAAATAATTCTTCCGGATGCATCTCTTACAACAAGCATATTGATAATTGCACCGTTGCTGTTAATTGTAATTAATCCTGAAGTTGGGTTTGGATAAGCAGTGAAAACTGAATTTCCATTTTCAGTGATACCAACGCTGTTGTAGTTAACACAAGCTGACGTGTCATCACATGAACCACCGGTTACAACTACAGCATAATCTCCATTAACTGAAGGAATAAACGTTGCAGAAGTTGCACCGGCAACCGCTGTATTCGTTCCGCAATCAATCCACTGATAAGTCCCTGTTCCGGTAGCTGAAAGTGTACCATCACCATTGTTTACCGCACCAGCAGTTGGAGAGGTTGCAATGGTCAGATTTAACGTAACAAGTGAGTCACAACCATCCATGTTTGTTAATAAATGAGTAGCTGTGTTATTGTCTGTTGTATATGTGTTTCCGTCAATCCAGGTATACGAATCACAGGCTGTTTGTACGTCTGTTCCAGTGTTGGAATTGTTTACAGTTACAGTGATGATGTCAGTCATTTCCACTGAACATCCGCATGTCATCATTCCACTTTGCCATACTGTATTCTCATCCATTGAAACCAAAGCACCATCATTTGCATTTGTAGTATAATCAAACACAGCTGTTTCACCTGCTACTTCATCAAATTTGTAGTATGCAATAAGGTCTGACTCATTTCCTTCCAGACAAGCATTCATATAATTTTGAAATTGACTTTCAGTTCTGACACCATCCCAGATTCTTAACTCATCAATTCCACCATTGATATTTGAACTGCCCCAGGCAACATCTCCTAAATAAATATCACCTGTTCCACTATAATCTCCTGTGGCAATATCCGACGCAACCAAAATTCCATCGCGATAAATTTTACGCTCATTTGTTACTGCATCATAAGACATTGCCCAGTGGTGCCAATCCAAATCAGTATAAGCCGGTGTATTTACATCATTGTTGAAGAATGCGAAAGTAAATTCGTTTGAAGCTCTAAAGCCAATGTGCAGCCCGGTATTGGTTCCAATAACTCCCTGACCAATAAAAAAGTCATTTCCTGTATTGGTTGTTCTTCTTCCCCAAAACTCAACTGAAAAAGAATTGTTAGAAACATCAATACCCGGAATTACCACTTCATCATCAATACCATCAAACTCCAATGCACCTTCAATATTTTCTGCGTATACATTATACGTAGTTGTTGTTGAAATTGTACCGGTTGTAAAATCGATAGTTCCGCCATTTCCTTCAAATGGTCCATCAATTACCGAATCATCTGAATCATCTCTCAAATAATATTGAACACCGTCAGCAGATGAGCCGGTAGAAATTGTAGCTGTTCCATTATCACAAAAGGATGATTGATCCGGGGTTACAGACTCATCAGTTATAGAACTCACTACAACTTTTGGAGCTTCCATCATGGTAGCATAACACATCGAACAAGTCATTGCCGGCATATCTGAATAATTCCAAGAAGTAGCAGGATCCATGTTCATCAGCGTACCATTGTATCCGTTCACTGACTCATCAGTAAGCATTGAGCTGCCAGTTCCATCAACCATATTATACATTGCAACTAATCCTGATTCATCTCCTCCAATGCATTGAAACATGTTGTCGCTGATTTCTGTAACAGTTCTTACTGTATTCCAAATTCTGACGCCTGTGATATCACCGTTAAAATATTCGGTATCGTTTGACAAACCTCCTCCTATTTCAACATCATTTAAAATAGTCGGGAATGTTCCGCCGCACGGAGATGTTGACTCCAACACACCATTCACATACATTCTGATATTGGTTCCGTCCCAGGTTGCAGCTAAGTGATACCATGTATCTGTTGCCAGTACTGTCGTACTGTTAACAAAATTAAATGAGCCATTTGATATCCACATTCTGGCAGTCATATCTGGCTCCAGACGCAATAAAAATTGCATAGGTCCTTCATAATTTCCAACAACAGTTTGAAGCGGAGCAGTGTTGGAGGTATTTACCCAGGCTTCAACAGTAATGGTATTTGTTTCTGAGAATTGATTGGTAATTTCATTTCCTAAACTTACATATGTTGGTGTTGAGCTATTTCCAGTAAAATTCAAAGAATTATATCGATTTCTTTCTGCCCACACTTCATATGTTGTAGTTGTAGAAATCGTTCCGCCATCAAACGTAAGCGTTGCGCCGTCACCTTCAATAGGTCCGTCTAAAACCGTTGATGTAGACTGATCGGCCAAATAATAAAAAACTCCTGCCTGCGTGTTTTGTAAATCAACGGTAACGGTTCCGCCATCACACAAATTAGTTTCAGAAGCCACTGCATTTTTATCATCAATTGATTTGATCATCAAATTCAAATGTACTGTACTGTCACAACCATTTACGTTTGTCAGGACATGTGTTGCGGTATTATTATCTGAAGAATACGTATTGCCATCAATCCACGTAATTGGTCCGCAAGAAACAATCACATCATTGGTATTAATAGGCTTGCAGATAAAGTGTTTCATTAAATTCGCATCAGTAGCCGATGCAGTCACAGAAGAAGTATTTGCTGTGATATCCAAATCAACTGTTCCATTAATATAACCCGTAGAATAAAGAATATCATTTTTAATAAAAATTGTGTAACCATGATCATTATTTATAGATCCAACGGTATTCGCAAAAACGAAATTCGCGTTTTCATCCAATTGCCAAATGAATTGATCAGCATTAACACCACCACTAACCGTTACATTTTGAGTTGATCCGGATGGATCAAAATCAACAGTATTTCTAAAAAATCCTGTTGAATAAATGTTATTATCAGAATCAACATCAATACTAAACAACTCATCATTAGCAGTGCTTCCTGCAGAAACGCCCCAAATGTGATTTCCGCTTGGATCCAATTTAACTAATAAAATATCTCCGGCACCAAGTGAAGTTTTGTTATTTGTTCCGGCACCCGGATCTAAATCAACTGTTCCTGCAAAATACCCGCCTACAAGAATATTACCGTTGTTATCAACACAAGCTGCAATTCCTAATTCATTTCCGCCTGAACCAATTTGTTTTACCCAGCCAAACGTATTATTTGAATTAATTCGCACAATAAAAAGGTCATTGCCTCCTGCAGAAGTTAAATTTTGTGTTCCTGCGCCTGATTCAAAATCGGCTGTGCCCTGAAAATATCCTGACAAATATACGTTGTCATTGTCATCCAGTGCAATTGCCCACGGATCATCATCAGATGCCCCACCAACCTGGTAAACAGAAACAAAATTTCCTGCACTGGTCAATCTTAGGACATAAGCATCAGCACCACCCGCTGATGTGAGGTTTGCCGTTCCTGCACCCGGATCAAAATCAATGGTATTTCTGAAATAACCAGAAAGAACAATGTCACCGTTGCTTGCAACTTCAAGGTCACGGCCATCTTCATTCATGGCTGTTCCAAAAGTATAGACCCACTGAAAATTTCCATCAGAATCTAACTTTAATAAATACAAATCATAACCTCCTACGGGAACTTTTGTTTGAACACCGATTCCATTATCAAAATCAATTGTCGAAGCAAACCCACCGGAAATATAAACACTTCCTGCATCGTCAGTTGCTACTCCATAAACTATTTCATTTGATACACCGGCAATTGACTGAGCCCAAATTAAATTTCCATTAGAATCAAATTTTGAAATGGCAACATCTGAAGCTCCTGCGGCATTTAAATTTGTAGTTCCCGCTCCGGGATCAGCATCATAAGTTGCATTGTAATCGTTAACAATAATTACATTACCATTTGCATCAACGCTAATATCTCTGCCAGTTTCTGATCCGGCACCACCTAAGTTATGACCCCAGTCATAAGCGAAATCCTGACTATGACCAATTGAGGCACCAGTAAGTGCAATCAATGTGGTCATAATTAATTCTTTGGAAAATTTCATATCATCTAGTTTAATTTGATACCAAAGATTGGCATTTAGATGTACGTTTTTTTACCCGTGTTTTGAATTACATAAATTTGTATTTGAAATACACAGCCCTTATTCGAAATGCAAAACTTTGTATTTGAATTACACAAAATATTATCCAAGTAGATATTATTAGATCTGAAATTGGCACTAAAAAATGAACAACACCTTCATGGTGACCCGTTTTAATTTAGTCAGATCATTTGCAACAGAGAAAAATAACCAATGTGTTTTTAAGCCTGAATTCCTTTTTCAAGAACATTTTTCAGATTAACCAAATTCTGATTCATGTCTCTGCTGAGCATTTTTCTCATCATGGCTGAAAACACATTAAAAGGAACAGGAGACGTACCTGAAAATTGAGAAATGACTTTTGATTTTGTTGAACCCATTTCGATTACCTCAGTATAAGCGTTGTTGGTTGCCTTGAATGGTTTTTCAAATCTCAATTCAACATCATAACGTTTACCAGGAATAATTTTAGTGATTTCCTGAGCGCCCTTTCCCACATTTTTATTTTGACTGTCCCAGGCAGCGATAAATCCAACTGTTCCGTCAGTTCCAGTATAATTATGATGCGCATTTGGATCAGCCATCACCCATTTACTCCAGTATTTTTGATTTTTTAAATGCACTACAAAATCAAAAACTTCTGAAGCCGGTTTTTCAATTTCAATTTCTGTTTGGATTACCAGATCTTTTGGTAATATCAATGCAATGACAAAAAATAAAACCACTAATCCAACAAGAGCAATAAGGATGTATAACCACATAGAAATAATTTTTAAGTAATCAAATATAGGAATGTTCTGAAATTAATTCACTTTGAACAACTGCACTCTTCCATTGTTATTCCCAACCAATACTCCCCTGCTTCCATCAACCAACTTAATTTCAGCTAAACATTTGGCATCACCCGGTGCAAAGAAATCATTACCCGTATTCACATAAAATTCACCGTTTGAACCCGGGAAAATTACCAATCCGCAACCCGCATCATAACGAGTTGTTTCAACCTCTGTACCAAATCGGTTTCCAACCGCTAAAATTTCTTTTTCTCCATCACCATAGACATCCGTAATTAAAAAATCATTGATAAAAGAAAGTTGTGCTTCATTTGGAAAAGGTTTAAATGTGAAATTAGATTTTCCATCATTTACTAAAACCCCACTTCTAAATTCTGTTACCCGATAGTGCAGTGAAGAATCTAATTTTTCTTTTGAATAGATCTGATATAAATCTGAAGTTGCAAATGATAAATACGTTGGGAATTTTTCCAGCAAAAATGGCATTTGCCCGGATGAACATTCACGCCCTCTCACCGGTAATGGATGACCATCTTTAGTAAAAGACAATACAACATCCAAAGTACCATTGTTATCAAAATCATTGGCATATACGTCCAACGGTTTTTCTTTGCTGGCTTTGAACTTATTGTTCATTCCGGCGTTACCTACCAATAAATCCTGATCACCGTCACCATCAATGTCATTTGATGTAACACATGACCACCAACCCGGAATATTCAATGATTCTTTTTTGCGGGAAAATTTTCCAGCATCGCGTACAAAAACTTCAACGTCCATCCATTCACCCACAACTACAATGTCTTTATCTTTGTCGCCATCCACATCAACGAACTCTGCATCATTCACCATTCCAATAGTTTTTAATTCTGGTGCAATTTTATCTGTAATATCATAGAAAAATCCTTTCTCATTTAACAACAACGTAGTGTTACCAGGATATGGATATTTCAAGGGAGAAACTTTGCCACAAATCAACAAATCCTGATCACCATCTTTATCAATGTCTTCCCCAATAATTTTACCCGAATTGTAACAGTCTTTTGGCATGGCATTTTTAACATAACCAAAAGCACCCTGTCCATTACCAATATAAAGTCTGTTTACATAATTACTATCTCCCTGCGGATATTGATAACCACCAGAAGTAATAATCACATCTTTGTAACCGTCACTGTTTGCATCTAAAACAAAAATGCCTCCATCTTCACTTCCCTGATGCGTATAAAATGCAGGCGAAACTATTTGCCCAAAAGTACCATCTTCTTTTTGCAAATACACTTGCGGAATTTTTCCTACAGAAGAGGACAAAATATAATCCTCCAATCCATCATTATTATAATCAGAAACTGCTATTTGCGGTCCGGCATCACTCATACGATGCGGTAATAAGGTTTCCCTTTCAAAATCGTTGTAGTCGTTTTCAGAGTAATAAGTTTGGGGTAACAAGGAATCGGTGAGTTCAAATAATTTGGGAGAGTAAAAACCTTCCAGTACATTATTTTCGTGTCTTACAATAGACACAAATTCAGAAAACTGAATCACGCCTTCTTTAGCAATTTTGTTTTTTAGAAAATAGGACCTCTCTGAGCTGTAAGCATTAATACTGATCAGCGAATCATCTTTCATCCAATAAAAAAAGATATTCTTTTCAACTGTAGACTGAAAACCTCTTACAAAATTTGCCTCTCTTGTTTGAGTTCCTTTTTTTGTTTTAAGAATGAAAGTCATTCCTGTTAATTCCGCATCTGGAATCTCCGACAAATCAATTTTCAAAAAATGATTTCCATTACTGGTTGTATTTTGATAGATAGAAGCTTGAGCGTCTACATTATTCAAAACCAAATCTAAATCACCGTCATTATCCAAATCAGCATAAGCAGCTCCGTTCGAATTCAATTTTTCATCCACACCCCAATCAGCTCTTTTATCTGCAAATTTTAAATCCCTTGTGTTTCTGAAAAAGAAATTTTCAATTTGAACAGAAGGAATTAAATCCAGCATTTCCATTACAGAGAGTTTATTTTTTTTCTCCAGTTCTGCATTGATCAAATTTTGTATGTCGTTGTTTTTAGTGTCACGTTTGTATCCGTTGGAGATAAATAAATCCAACCAACCATCCATGTCAATATCCATAAACAGCGGAGCCCAGCTCCAATCTGTTTTTGCAATACCGCTGAATTGTGCTATCTCCTGATAAACTCCTTTTCCGGTATTCATGTGCAGCATGTTGTGCATGTATTGATATCCCCATCCTAATTTTACTCTGGCCCAAAATTTTGCGGGAGTCATGGAGGCCATATTCATTTTGGAACGTTCATGCGAATCAAACGCCATGTCAACAGAAATATAATCCAGCAAACCATCGTTGTTAAAATCGCCCACATCATTTCCCATGGAATAATTAGTGGTGTGTTTGAAATATTTTAGATTCTCATCTTTAAATGTTCCGTTTTTTTGATTGACAAAGACGTGATCCGGTTCATCAAAATCATTGCAGACAATAATATCCGGATACCAATCCTTATTGATATCGGTGATTGCCAACCCAAGCCCGTAACCAAATTCAAAAATGCCGGCTTTTTTTGTGATGTCCACGTATTTTCCATTAACATTTTCAAGCAGCACATCACTCTCTACTTCTCCGTTTAAAATTTTTGTAACATAGGTTGCAAAATCTGATTTGTGCATGAATTTGCCGGGATGTCCCATCACATATAAATCCAAATCACCATCCAGATCAAAATCAAGTGGAGCAGCTTGGGTGTGATGGCCACTCAGGTTTAACCCATATGCAGCGGCTTCTTCTTTGAATTTTCCGTTTTTTTGATTGACGTATAAAACATTTTTCAACTTCTCAGAATTGTCAAACCAACCTGAACGACACACATAAATATCGTCCCAACCATCACCATTGATATCAAATATACTGACACCTGTACTCCAGCCGTTTTCAGTTATTCCGGCTTTTAGAGTTACATCTTCAAAAACAAAATTTCCTTTATTCAGATAGAGTTTATCATCAACGAAATTTCCGGTAAAAAAAATATCCTGTAAACCGTCATTATTGAAATCACCTATTCCAACTCCTCCACCATTGTACAGGTAATCGTACATGGTAATGTTAACAGAATCTGTTTCTGTGATATCATTACTAAAATGAATAGTTGATTGCTCAGGAAAAATTTTAGTGAAACCTTCTTTCTGGCTAATACAACAAATTACCCAAAATAAAAGTAGAAATGT
>Ga0268298_10000427_pt1 | contig 54062 bp, 40 predicted proteins | sample WWTPWeurt_MetaG_FD_194462 | JGI IMG/M metagenome (GOLD analysis project Ga0268298, IMG submission 194462) | Activated sludge microbial communities from WWTP in Nijmegen, Gelderland, Netherland - WWTP Weurt | ecosystem: Engineered > WWTP > Aerobic digester > Activated sludge | place... | reverse complement strand
CTTGCCGTTTTTGTCGAGGAAACCCATTTTGCCCTGGCTGGCAAATGCAATGAAGCCCTCCTTTATTCCCTGCAGGTCTTCATAGACAGGTGGTATCACCACTTGCAAGTTGCTATCACAAAATCCAGCCCTACCTTTCTTTGAAACATGGCAACGATCACCGTCCTGGATGCATCCAACTGAGTCATACGTAGGTTTAACCAGCCACTTACCGCCTCTATCAACCAACCCCCACAATCCATCGCACTGCCACCTATACTCACCGTCTATCTTCTTGCGCGGAAAGCCGGCCTTAGCCAGAAAATTACCATGAGGAAATGGACTCAATTCATCAAATTGTGCCGGTATAACCACCTTGCCATTGAGGTCTAAGACTCCCGCCAACTGCGTCTTCTGCTCCTTAAAGACAGCAAGTCCGTTGTGAAACTCAGAAACCGAGTAATACCTGGGACTGACAATTACGTTGCCGTTTTCATCACAGAATCCGTACAAAGCCTGGTAAGTAACCTGAAACTGTCCTTCTTCCTCTATATAGCAATCTCCGGGATGCGCAAACACTGGCAGGCAAGAAGGAAGCCAGACAGTCTCGACAAAGCCAAATAAAGCAGTCAATATCGACGCAAACAGGATACATCTGACCATAGACTGAAAGCGAAGTTCGATATCCATAATATTAAACCCTTCGGCTCCGACCAATACTGGTTCCTATTCCCTATAAGAATAGAGTACAAACCTTTGATACCGCGCAGGAAAGACAATGGAGAAAGACACCTATCTGCAAATCTCCATGGGTCGCCGCAGCCTCCGGCGAAACGGCGCCTGCGAGTTGACTCTGGCTCAAAACCAGGAACTCATCTTGAGGTGGTAAGATTGTCGTCACCTGAGTATCCACAGAGCTGACAGGATAAAATGCGCCGGTAAAGCCTGACGCGAGGAGCAACAAAATGAACAAGATGACCACCTGCCTCTGGTTCGACCACGGCAAGGCCCGTGAAGCGGCTGAATTTTACGCCAGTGTTTTCCCCGACAGCCATGTGGGTAAGGCACACGCCTCGGCTGCGGACAATCCCTCGGCGAAAGAGGGCGATGAGCTCACCGTCGAATTCACCGTTCTGGGTCAATCGTTCCTTGGGATAAATGGTGGACCACTCTTCAAGCCGAACATGGCGGTCAGCTTCATGGTCATGACAGACAATCAAGATGAAACCGATCGTTACTGGAATGCGATCATAAATAACGGCGGCGAAGAAAGCCACTGCGGTTGGTGCACAGATCGCTGGGGCTTCGCCTGGCAGATCACTCCTCGCGCTCTCATCGAGGCCACCACCGACCCCGACCGCGCTGCTGCAAAACGGGCAATGGAAGCAATGATGACGATGAACAAGATAGACATCGCCACCATTGAGGCGGCACGTCGCGGCGAACCGGCTACCAAGTAAAACTACAAGTAGAACCAGGAGTCATTCTGGCGATGAGAGACGACTTCAAGGCGAGCATGGCTTTTCTTCTCTCGCTGGGTTTCTTACTCTGTATTTTTGAGACTACCGTGAATAGAAGGTTGCCATTCTGGGCGCCTCCAACGCTTAATTTGGTGTTGCTATGCGCCAACTGCCTTCTCTTGGTGGCAAAGTATCTAAACCTGAAGCTTCCACTCTTGACTCAAAACAAATTTCTCATTTGCCTGTTCATGGGCAATTGTCTTCTCCTGGGAGCATATGCGATACTCGCTGAGCAGGGCTATCTTCAAAGGTAGGGGGTGTAACTCTCAATGGCATTCGCAGGAAACCTGATAACAGTGATGAAAACCTGAACCACTGTCCTGATTGACAGTACTCAACAGACTCTGAGGTATTGCTGACGCCCGGTGTCAAACAAGAAAAATAAGAATGATGGATACAGACAGGAACCTATTACTTAGAGTTGCAGGCGCGCTAATCATCATAGGAATTATCGCTGGCAGGCTGTGGACTCTTTTCAGCGACAAGCCTTCCTTTATACCTTCTCCAATTTCCACCGCCATGGTGATTTATGATTCCCGAAATATTTCTCTAGATACGAGGAAACTTGCTGAAATTATCAACAGCTCCCAACAGGGCATGACAGCAAAGGCCGAGGAAGTAAAGCTTCCACAGGGATGGATCTTGCCATTTGTTCGAGTCTCGGCATCAGAAGATTTAGTGGTCATAGTCAACGATTCACCTGGATCAGTAGAAAACATTCGTGAAATAGCCGACGAGGCAGAAAAGAATCAACTGCTACCGCAAGAGTTAATTGCCAGGCTAAGGAATTGCAACGCACATATTGACGTCTCATCGGCAAATTGTAAAGTTACGGCGACAAACTACACCTTCTTGGTAAAAACGACAGCCGAACTCGATCCGGCTGACCCCGCAGTTCAAAAGTTGCTGCATATTCTTCAAGGCTACACGCGAGGTCTCATATACGATTGCGTAAATAGTTCAATACAGACAAAGTAGCAGCGTTTCTGCAAGCCAGAATGCGACAGATGCACACTTAAACCGGCATGAATTGGTTCCACGACCAGTGCGTGCCCAAGAGTATGCAATACAACTCTCATTCAACTTTAGCTCTTGGCTCCAACCGACCCACAGTCCGAACACAAAGAACAGGTCAAGCAAACAATAGAAACCTTGAACCAATCAGGGGTATTTCTAGCAGCCCCTCACCGCACGCTGAAGCTGCTCGATCACAACCACCTGCTAAGCATTGTTTTCAAATGCATAACATCGATTGGCTTGATCAAAAAATCGTCCATTCCACTGGCGAAACAGCGCTCCCGAGTACCAGCCATCGCATGAGCGGTTATAGCCACTATGGGAACATGGTTACCAGTTGATTTCTCCATGGTACGAATGCAGCGTGCCGCTTCTATGCCGTCCATTAGAGGCATCTGTAAATCCATTAGAATCAATGCATAATTTGTGCGTGACATCGCTTCTACCGCTTCACGTCCGTTTGCTGCGGTGTGCACGCTGGCTCCCAGCTTGCGTAACTGCATTTGAAATAGTTGTCGTAAAGTCTCATCATCATCAACAACAAGAATGACATTGCAGTCGTCGTCGGCAGATGCCACTGTCGGTGAGCTCGGTTCCACCTCTGCGGTTGTAGTCGAAACTACTTTGCCGGGAGTAAATCCGGCGACCTTATTCATATCCGGGCGCTTAAGCGGAACTGAGAACCAGAAGGTAGATCCCTCGCCCTCTTTTGATTCCACACCCACCTTACCAGCCATTATGTCAACGAGATGCTTACAGATGGACAAACCAAGGCCGGTACCACCAGCTTTGCGGGTGCCCACTTGAACAAGGGGCTGAAACAGCTTGGGAATGTCAGTCTCTGACAAACCAATGCCGGTATCAGTTACTGCGAATCTGACTTGCACGCGTGAGCCGTCGTCATCATCAACGGTTGCCTTAACTACGATTTCACCGACCTCAGTAAAGCGGACGGCATTGGCGATTAAGTTAACCAGGATTTGATGCAGTTTAACCGGATCTCCTTCCAGAAGCGGAGGAAGGTTCGGATCAAACACAGTGCGTAGCGGCAGCGATTTTCGCCTGGAGTCTTGAGCGAGCACATCCGCGGCCCCCTCGACCAGAGAAACCGGCACGAATTCCTTTTTCTCCAGTGCCACTTTGCCGGCTTCGATTTTGTACAAATCGAGCATTTCATTTACGATATTCAGCAGCGAAGTTGCTGACTCATATGCCAGGTCAAGTACTTTGGTCGTTTCATCATCCAATGAGTTGTCGTCAACCAACACCAACTCCAGAAGTCCGATCACTGCGCTTATCGGTGTGCGCAGTTCATGGCTGGTGCGGGCGACGAAATCCGTCTTAAACTTGGATGCCTGCAATGCCTCATCTCTTGCCAGAGCAAGTGTTTGATTCAAGGCATTCAGCTCCACATTCATATTTACCAGGTCGCTGGTGCGCTCGGCTACCCGCTTCTCCAACTGATCGTTGGACTTGCGTAACTCCTCCTCCGCACGTTCCCGCTCAGTAACATCATGGAAGACGAGAATTATGCCGACGATGTTGCCGGAGTCATCTTTAATAGGCGCCGCACTCTCGTCGATCGGAACCTCCCTTCCGTCTTTCGCTATAAGCACCGTGCATCCGGAACTACCAACAGCAGTGCCACGAGTCAGCACTTTTGCCGCTGCATTCTCAACGGGCTGACCAGTCTTACTGTTGACTATTTTGAAGACATCGGTCAACCTGGCACCCAATAGCTCATCTTGCATCCAGCCGGTGAGTCTCTCGGCCGCAGCATTCATGAATGTAATTGAACCGTTCTTGTCGGTGGCAATGACAGCATCGGCGATGCTCTTAAGAGTGGTGGAAAACCACTTCTCTCTTTCTCTGGTCTCTTTCTCGACCTTGTGTTTGTAGATGGCCATCTCAATGGCGATGAGAATCTCTCTGTCCCGGTAAGGCTTGACGATGTATCCGTAAGGCTCGGTGATCTTCGCCCTTTTCAGGGTGCCTTCGTCCGCATAGGCAGTGACATAAATGACGGGAATGTCATAGGCAGACCTGATCAATTCGGCTGCCTGAATGCCGTCAATACTGCCATTCAGCATGATATCCATCAACACCAGATCAGGGCGCATGTCAGCGGCTTTCTGCACTGCTTCTTCGCCCGACATGACAATTTCAGAAGCAGAAAATCCAGCCGTCTTCAGGCGGCGCTGCATGTTGAGCGCCTCCACTCCTTCGTCTTCAACTATCAGAATCTTGACGCCATCCATTAAGCTAATCCTCTGCTATTTCTTACGTCAAAAGTAATCGTAAACCTGGCACCGTCGGTCGCACCAATGAGAAGCGTGCCCTTGAGTTGCTTTACAAGCACATCCACAAGTTTGATGCCCAGCGATTCTGTCTTTTGCACTTCAAAGTTCTCGGGAAGACCGATGCCGTTGTCGCCCACTTCCAGTGTAAAAATACCACCGCTGTCTCGGCAGAATCCGATGCGGATTTCCTGCTGCCGGTTAGGCACCCGCCTCGACGATGGAAAGGCGTGCTTGAGAGAGTTGGAGACTAGCTCGTTGATGATCAAGGCGCAGGGGATGAGCTTATTTACGTCAACGGAAATTTTATCCACCTGGAGTTTCAAATTGATGTCACCGTCATCGACTCCATATGAGAGGAAGAGGTTATCGGCCAGGCTCTGGATATATTCCTCAACCTCAATTTCTGAAAGAGATTCAGATTCATACAACTTTTCGTGGATGAGGGCCATTGAGTAGATGCGGTTCTGGCTCTCCTTAAACAGCTCAATAGCCTGTTCGCTCTTGAGATACGGCAATTGTAGATCAAGCATGCTTTTGATTATCTCAAGGTTGTTTTTAACACGATGGTGAATTGCCTTGAGCATTACCTCCTTCTCTCTAAGCGATCTCTTGATCTGCTCGTCTGCATTTTTCATATCTTCCATCAAACGAGCGTTCTCCAGCGAAATCGCCGCCTGAGACGTCAAAAGTTCCGTCATCAGGCTCTTCTCAGGCGTAAAGATCGAATCCGAGAGACGGTTTTCCAGGTAGAGGATGCCAATCATTCTGGATTGTTTGACGACCGGGATGCACAGCACAGAGCGCAATTTCATGCTCTGCACTTCTGCATTTTCGCTGAATAGTCCATCCTGCACAGCGTTATTTAAAATCACCCTCTCGCCGGTACGAAATACGTAACGCACGATAGCTTTGCAAATGTCGCCGGCATCATCAAATCTCTGAGCAAGAGTACGCACTTCCTGCTTTCCAGTAACATGACTTTCGGCACGAACAAGGAGATTGCCGGCATCTTCAATGAGCAAGTAGCCGTGCTGAGCACCGGAACACTCGATAACCACATTCATGATTTTCTTCAGCAACGCATTCTGCTCGATTTCCGCGGATATGGCCAGTGATGATTTCATCAGGTAGTCTACGTCGAGAGCCGGAAGGATGGATGGAGAAGATCCGACATGATGCGCTGTCAGATGCAACTTCTCTTCCTCAAAAAACTCAGGATGTCTTTCGAAGAGATTAATCTCTTTGCGCTCTGCCCGACACTTCTTATACAGACGGGCAGCTTCGGCAAAATAGATTCTGGCGGAATTCTGACCGGACTGAAGGAGAAGCTCACCAAGACTCTCGTTAAGATGACCCTGCAGGAAGGTGTAATTCTGCTGGCCGGCCGAATCTATGGCGTCCATATAGAGGCTTCTTGCCTCCCGGATGTCCCCGGTCACTCGCGCCACTTCGGCCAGGAGAAAAGCAAGATAGGGCTTGAGCAAGGGACCAAAGGCAGCCCATGTCTGAATCTTCGCTATCAGAGGTTCGATTTCGGCAAGCAGCTCCTGCTTGTCTTGGAACCGTTGACCTTTCTCGTATAGCTTCAGTGCATTAAGCACCAGGAAAACATGCCATTGCCTCTTCAGAACATTGTCGGTCAGGCCAGTCAGATATTTTCTGACGGTCTCGAGATATTCCTGCGCCTTTTCGTGTTGCCCAAAGTAGTAGTAGGCCAGCGCCAGGTGTACAAAGTAACTGCCGGCTGAGGCCACGTGGTTGTCTTGCTCCCAGGTTCTCAGTTTCTCGGTCATATCAATGGGAACATAGGCTTTCTTCATGGGCGCGACCCAGCCGGCCTGCATGGCTTCGGCCAATCCTACCGAGAATGAAAGGTGGTAGCGCTTAGAGAACTGCAGGCATTCCCGTGCATAGTCTTCTATTTTCGAAAAATCTGCGCCCTGAACCTGGAGGTTCCACATCAACGGACCATAGGAAAGCCCCGCGTTGTAGAGGTCTCCGCAGTTCCGCCCGCATTGGATGCCCTTGAGAGCGTACTCGACGATAGCCTGGGGATGGCTCCTGGAGTGCATGTTGCACCAGACAATTCCGTTCATGCCCCGTGTGGCACCGAAGGTATTCGGATACTTTGCAGAAAGATCCCGAGCCAGGTCTTCGTATTTGAAGGCCTGCTCGAACTCTTCCTCCTCACCAAGATGCAGTCCCATAATGCTGAAAGAATAGATTACGGATTCGTCCATGCCTCCAGCCAGACAGTGTTCGGTTGATTGCGCAGCGGAGAGATAGAGCTGAGGCACGAGTCCGGACATGTAGAGGTCAGGAATAAGTTCGCTGTAAAATGCCAGTTCGATCTTGCTCTTTCTGTCTTTGGTAAAGGGCATATTCAATATGGCCCCCCACGGATCGCTGGTCTTTGAGGCGATTTCCGCCATCAGCCGCTCTCTTCTCAGTACTGCTTCCGCAGGCTCATGGGGGATGGCCTTTTGGAAATAGTCCAGTCCTCGGTTGGCGGTTTCAATGGCCTTGATGAAGTTTCCCACGGAGGAAAGCGAAGTGGTCTGTTCAGCCAGACATTCGGCCTTGTCCAGATCGTTTTTGGCGCGCTCCAATAGCTGCGTCAAGAGTGCCTCGGAATCTTCATACTTGCCGCACATCAACTCGGTTTTAGCCGCTTTTTGATAGATTCGGAAAGTGTCTTCATAGTGCTCCTCATTCCAGCAGTCGGCGGGCAGCAAATTCCGGCTCAGATTGAAATAATCATTTGCCGCATCTGTTGCCAGGGCCCTCAGTGCCTTGTTTCCAGCATGATAGTTCAAAGAGGACAAGCGATAGGCGGCGGATGGATCGAGAGTCTCGTCTCTGCCGAGATTGAGATGGGAAACGATTGTAAATAGGTTATCCACACCTTCTATGTCATCAGTGCCGGGGGGGAGCAACGCTAGCAAGTGGTTGCCTATCTGCCGGTGGATTTCGCGGCGCTTCCCTGCAGGAATGGCAGACAACGCAGCTTCCTGTACCTTGTCGTGTACGAACTGCAACTGGTTCTTGTTCTCAATCAAGAGTCCCTGCCCAAGGGCCGGCTTCAGGAGTTCGAAGATCTGCACGAGCGCCATTTCACGAATCATGGACAACTCGTCCAGTGAGAAGGTATTGCCCATGCAGGCACAGTACTCCAAGAGACTGATCAGGTCGGGTGCCAGTTTCTGGATCTTGGAGCTGAAGAGAGCGACGACTGTGGTGGGCATTTTTGAACGGCGAATCCGGTCCATGTCCCAGCGCCACTCCCTATCCTTATCCAAATAGAGCAGGTCTTCGTTGTGCAAATAAGACAAGCTTTCGCTCACAAACAGGGGATTACCCTCGCTGAGGACACTGATGAAATCAGCCAGCACTCGAGTCTGAGAGAGAGGAGAGTCAAGTATGTAGGAAACCATCTCATGGCAGTGTTCCGGCTTTAATGGCTCCAGTCGGATCTCCCGGATCGGTTGACGTCCCTCTCGGGCGCTTCGGAGCAGCTTGTGCAAAGGATGACTTGTATCGACCTCGTTGTGTCGATATGCTCCCAGAAAGAACAGATAAGGGTGGTCTTTATAATTGGCAAAAATATTGGCCAGAAAATCGAAAGATGCGGAATCGCACCATTGCAAGTCGTCGATGAATAGTGTCAGTGGATTTTCCTGACTGGCCAGGCAGGACAGGAATCGGTCAAAGAGGTCGTGAAAGCGGTTCAAGGACTCCACCGGAGGAAGGGTCGGCACTTCCGGCTGCGGTCCGATGAGAATTCCAAGCTCGGGCACCACGTCGGTGAGAACCCGGCCGTTCTTTCCGACTGCTTTCAGAATTTTGCTCTTCCATTCTTCCACCCGCTCATCGCTCTCGGTGAGAAAAGTGCGCATCAGGTTTCTCAGCGCCTGAATCAGGGAACTATACGGAATGTTCTTTTGATAAACGTCGAACTTTCCGGAAGTAAAATAGCCGCGATGACGCACAATAGGCTTTTGCAGTTCCTGAATGAGACGGGTCTTGCCGATGCCCGAAAGTCCGGAAATGAACATGGAGCGGAACTCTCCCCGGGCAACCTGTTCATACTCTTGCAGTATTGTTTCCGCTTCCTCATCACGGCCCACCATCTTGGATATAAAAGTGACCCGGTGGGTATAGATCATCCCCTCCAGCGGAAACTCAGTGACATTGCCGGTGGTTATGAATTCGTCTCGGCACCTCATGAGATCGGTCAAAAGCGCATTGCTGTTCTGGTAGCGTTTCTCCGGCTCCTTGAGCAAAAGCTTCTCTACTATCCTGATGACAGCCCCGGGAATTCCCGGGCTCACCTGCGCCATAGACGGTGCTTCTCCGGCCAGGTGCGAATGAATAAGTTCCAGCGGATCATCCGAATAGAAGGGGAGCTGTCCGGTGAGCAGCTCATAAAACACAATCCCCAGCGAGTACAGATCGGAAGAGAAAACCACGCGGTGGCTGATACGTCCCGTTTGCTCCGGAGAAGTATAAGAAAGAGTGTCGCGAATAAAGGAGGGATCATAAATAAAATGACTGACTTCTCTAACATCGATTGCGCTGATGAAGTCTATAAGGCGAACTTCTAGCGTTTCCGGATCCAAAAGAATGTTGTGCGGTTTGAGACCACCATGGATGATACCAGTGTCGTGAATCCTATCGACAGCGCGCGCCAGACTGCAAGCAATCCGGAAGAAGTCCGGCAACGAAAGAGGGCATTGCTTCTTCAGCATCTGGTTTAAGGTAATGCCGTCGAAAAAATCCTGAGTCAAGAAGCAGACTCCCTCTGTGACATCGAAGGAAATCGGGGCTATCACCAGGGGGTCGCGCAGAACTCTCAGTTGTTCAACCTTCTGCCGGAACTGTGCTTTCTTGCTTTCAGAGAGGAAATCAGCCTTGAGCATCTTGAGAACGAGCAACCGCTCGGGATGCTTCTTATGATATGCGCGAAACACCACCGCCTGGGAGCTTTCGCCGATCTGCCCTACAATTTCGTAGTTCGGGATTACTACGGTAGTTTCCATGCGCCCCCCAGAGAATCGGTGAACAGTTGCCGAGATTGTCAGTGTATACCTGTTCATTCCCACACACATATAATTTTCGCACTTTGCCCTCTCATATGCAGCAAAGCAATGTGTGGGTTACCCCAGACTCCCATGAGGATAGCCAGAGTTTAACAATTAGCAGGCCCTTTATTGACAGTACCGGTGAGACAGAAGAGCATCAGCCAGCGGCGGAAGCGCTACCGCCATGCGAAGGTATAGCACTCTCCTTGACGTCTTTCCTGCCGCTAAGTGTCATACTCGCCGGAATCCCAGGGTGCCGCGAAAGCCATGACATTGCCCGGCAACACTTCAACAACCCAGTACTCGGGATACTTGGTAGGAATAAGGCCCATCATCTCGCCGTTATGTTCTACGGCAAACGGTTTTACCTGTATGCCTTGATATTCGAAGGGCTCAAGTTGTGCAAGCCATTCCGCCCTCACCGTACGAGCATGGTCATAGTCGCAGCTAGAACGAGGCCCAAGATCTTCAATCTTGGATTCGACCAGGTCGCCCTCTTCGTTAAACAAAAAGAGAGTTATAAATTCATGATCACTGAAAATAGGAGCGAAGAAGAACTGCAGCCCGCCAGCCGTTAATCCAATGTATTGAGCATGATAATCATCGTGCTCAATGTAGATCAGCTCTGGTGCACCCATGTGCTGTTCTTCAGACTTAGTCTCCAACTCCTGGCGCAGGAGCTCAAAACTCTCTCTGATTTCTTCCTTTTCCATCCTAAACTCCTCAAACATTCATCATCACAAGCCTTGTGGAATCACTGCGAACTGCGCAGAATCTTTTCCATGGTCTTACCCTTTGCCAGTTCGTCGATCAGCTTATCCAAATAGCGAATCTCCTTCATAGTAGGTTCCTCGATTTCTTCCACGCGGACACCGCAAACAACACCCTTGATCAAAACCCGAGCCGGATTCATTTGCGGGGCCTTCTCCAGAAAGGTTTCGAAGTCCGTCTGCTTAGCGAGATGCTCTTCTAAGCCTTGTTGACTGTACCCTGTAAGCCAACGAATGATCTCATCCACTTCCGCCTTCGAGCGTCCTTTTCTCTCTGCCTTAGCAACATAGAGAGGATAGACTCTTGCAAAGCTCATGGTATAGATGCGGTGTTTTGGCATTGGCTCCTGGTTCCACAGAGTTAGAGTAAGTTCCTATTCAAGCTTATTGCCAGGCTCTTTAAAAGGCAAGGATGTCCTTCAATGATATCGGCACGCAAAACAATCTCATTTCGTCGTGTCCGCGCCCGAACTATTCTTGGAACTCTGCGGCTGTTTCGCAACAAAGTGCTCTTGCAGCGGGCTGGGTAGTATCGGTGGCGTGGCATGTTCGGGAGCTATCTGCGTCAACTCCAATTCGCCTATCAGATAAGAAGGCGTTATGAGGCAGCGAGTCCAGTAGTCCGAAGGCTCCACTATGTATGGTCTGGCATCATTGCCAACCGCTTGCACATCACGAAACGTACGCAGAGACACATAGGCAAACTCCAATCCCCGAACCAGCTCGCGATGACCATCATTGAGAAATAACTTGTATACAATAAGAGGAGTGGTTGGACTAATCGAATACGTAGGAGTACTGTAAGGCCGCTCATCGAGATTATCAGCTGATGGATACTCGCGCATCTCATAATCATTATGAATTCGAGATATAACAAGCACGTAGTCGAGACCGGCATCGTTAGCCAGTTCCTTTGCTTTTGCCAAGATAGACTCGGGGCTCGCCGTTTCCGAAGCAGACAAAGACAGAATGCTATAGACACCGTGGCCGCCCAACGAATGACCGTTACTGTGGTCGAAATGCCTGGTGGGAATGCGGCTCTGACAAAAGGCTCTCAATAGTCCGTTCTGCACCAGGTCGACTCGCTGGGCCGGTACACCTTCGTCGTCGATCTTGTAGGTGCCCATCAAAGGAGCACCGTTTGCGTCCACTGCCAATGGATCGTCCACAACGGAAAGCTGCCTGGACATAACTTTACGGCCGAGTCGATTTTTTAAAGGATTGACGAAATCTTCATCGCCCATGTACTCTTCGGCAAAACTGAAGTTGCGAGACATCACCTGATCAAAAAGCTCTGCAGCCGCCTGATCTTCAAACAAGACCGGTCCGCAATAGTCCTCGCACTTGGGCGCCACTCGCACTTCAGTCAAGCGCTGAGCAAGAGCCTCTGCCTTTTGTTTTAGATGGGCAAGGTCGGGCAATTTGGACTCGTCCGGACAAGCCACCATCTCGCAATCTTCAAAAGGCTCGCCGTCGCCGGCCTGAGCGCTAGCCCAGATGCGAACCCCATATTGATTGCGCGAGTCACGCACTCGTGTTCCTTCACTATTTACAAACCAGCGATTAACCGTGCGAGCGATAAAAGAGACTTTGGATTTTTTCAAAGTGGGATAGTTTTTAAAAATCGCGGACAGTTCCTCAATCTGCTTCGACCATTTTTTCTCGTCAACATGCAAATTCTCCACTGGCTCAATCACCACAACCGCCTTTTCCTTCGTCATATCCGGCAAGCGATCAACGACATTGTTGGCGCGGAGATAGGCCTTTTTCCACTCTAACATGCGCACAGCGAACTTATACTCGCTGTCGGTCATTAGCCAAACTTCCCGCCTTACCGCCGAATAATTATCATCCAAAGGTAAGACAAACGAGGAATTAGGACGATCAGAAGTTGGATAAGAACTATCCATTTCATAATTGCCCACTTTCACAATTGGGGTAAGGATGCGCTCACGATTGTGGACGAATACCGAAGGTGCTCCAAGACACGAGGTACAACGTGCTTCATCAATCTCCTTCACCATGTAGGAAATAAAATATGGGGTCGGATGTTCGTCAATTCTAAGCTCTTTCATAGAGCGCGCCATCTCGTCAGTAATAGCCGACAAAACGACATCGTTATCAGCCGCAGCCCATGAAATATCGCAGCTGAAAACCACGACCGCACACAAAGTATAAACATGGATAAGGCTGCTAATAAAAGTTCTCATCGTTGCTTATCACTTTCTCTGGTTAGCGCAGGTTCAACTTTTTTGATTGTCGGGTCCGATAAGATCGGCATTCTCTCGGTTGAGCGTGCCGCACGTTTCGTTTCAATAGACTGGACAAGCAGACTGGGTGCCACCGCTGAAACCGGAATCAGGCCTGAATCACGGCCGCACATGCCGTTAAAAACGCGGGTGTCGTTGCCGGCGGCCAATACTCGCTCAAGAGCAGCAAGGGGCGTGCCGACTATTTCGGCGCCGCGAATTAGCAGATCCGGTCGACCATCAACAAAGACTTTGTATACTTTCAGCGGATGAACAATGTAGGTCTGGTTGGAATCACTGCTGGTACAAGTCGAACCGCCGGTAATCTCATCGAAAAGTAGACCATATGACTTATGCTGTCTTTTCGCCTCTTTGATAAGAAGTGCTCGCAAGCCTTCCGGCGAAACCTGCTTGCTTTTGTCAGCTTTGACAAATAGATTGCCCTGACGGGCCACCGGATTCCAACCAGGTGAACAGCGACCATGACCGTTTGAAGCCTTAAAGCCACGCACCAGTGTTCGACTGAGCAAAAAGGACGTGAGCACGCCTTTTCTTGCAATTGTCACCGGCTGCGCCACTACACCTTCATCATCATAGAGGTAGTGCCCGTTCAAATACTCGCCGCCGACCTTTGCCACAGTAGGATCGTCAAGCACTGTGAGAAAATAAGGCATGACTGTGGAACCGATTCTATGAGAGAAAGTCTTGCCTTCGCTTTCGTTCTTCTGATGCAAGGCCTCCACTCTATGCCCCAATGTCTCGTGGAAAAATACGGCGGCCGCCCTTCCGGACAAGATCGCAGGCCCAACATAGGGCTCCGCTACCGGCGCCTGGCGCAGTTGTTCCAGCGACTGTGCCAGCTTATCTACTCTCTTAGCCAAACTCACCTCATCCGGTAAAAGAGTAGGATCAAGCACATTGACGGAATCAGTTAGAGAGAGTCGCATGCCGTCTTTGGCCAGAGCCACGGCCTCGATTGAAATGCAGTAGTTGAAGTGCTGTTCGACAATTTTTGACCCTTCGCTGTTGACCATATAGCGAGTGGTCGGATTGGCTGTAAGTGACACTTCAGAAGAGGTAAAACCGGGATGCTTGGAAAACAACTGCGACAACCGGCGCACCCGTCCGGTCCACTCCGAAAGATCAAGAGCCGGGCTCTTCAACTGCGGTTGATAATTGTGCACTGGTTGAAATGAAAAATCATCGGAACTATCATCCTCGGCCGACATCACGGCATGGCTTACGGTCAGATCTGAATATCTCTGCTGAGCCGACTTGTAGGCCTCATCCGTAGTAATCCACAAGCATTGTTGAAGGGGGAGGCCGCCGCCACACTCAGGCAGAATCGACTTCAGCTTACTAGCTCTATCCCAGAAGGTCGGTGAGTCGGAATCTTCATCTCGCAAAGGGTGCGTATTGTCAAAGTGGCGGCTTCCGACCCGCAGATCCACAGACAACATGCGCCAGTTACTATCCTGCTCGAATTCTCGCAAGGCGCCATTAGATGCGACGATTGAGACAAAGTTACCTTCATACAATCTGTAAGCGAGATAATAAACCGGTGCCTTGCCGGCATTCTTTAGACGGCTAAGAGAGCGGTGCAATTCACTATCCATAGTGGCAAGCACTGAAGCAGGTTCTCCGGAATATTTAATGACAGGCGCAAGGGAAGCAGTCTGCATTGTCTCGGCCCGAACACCGTCAGAGCACAAAAGCGCAAGAATCATCAGGACGAGCAGTTTCCTCAAAATAGGTTCCCTCAATTTCTCTCAATCACTGCTAGCCGGCTTGACTAACCCTATCGGCAGCAATTCACTCTCAGTTTAGAGCGCCCTGAGTCGACCCTCTTTATCGGCATACCTTAGGTCTATTTCGATTAGTACCCAAGGGTTTACGACTTCAGACAGATTTCCAGTCAGATGCCCAGCTGAGTCACTGGAAATTTAAGGTTACTCGTGTTTCAAGCTCAGAAAAATTGGTAAAGACAATTGAAGACTCGCCTGCCATTGTCACAACCGCATGCTTGCGGCTAAGGTCCGCTCCGAACTGCCGCCGAATTCTTCCATGGTCAGCCTAATTTTGCGGTAAAAACGGTTAATCAACTATAAATGATGGCACGAAACAGGTCGGTCGTTTTCAGAGGTCAAAATGTACAGGAAGGAAATACTTAATATTATTGGGGTCACTCTCGGCGCTCTGTTATTGAATTTCAACCAGGCTTCATATGCAGATACGGCAAAGACAATTATTCATGACAAACAAGCCAAACAGAAACTTTTAGGCAAACACAAACTTGCATTGCAGTGGATAAGTTGGGACCGGTTTGGCACCGCAACGGTAACAGAGGTTGATGGACAATTACGAATAAAGGGCGAGCAGTTGGGAGTAGATGGCACAGCGCCCGGCACTAGCACCCGCCCGGGGGCACCAGGCAATATTGGAGACTATCTCAAGCTCGACGGAGTAATTACTGAGTTGGGGTCCAAAGAATTCAAATTCAAAGGGAAGATTCAGATGCGTGTTTCTCATATCAATGCCGGTAAGCCTTGTAATAGAAATGGAACCTATACCTTCGCGCTGAAATCTCATCCTACCTACTGGCGCATGCAGGAAATCAACAATCCATGCGACAGTGTTGTTGACTACGTGGATCTATACTGCCGCTAGCTAGCACCGAGTCAATCACACTGCAAATAGACTCCCTAACGCCTTCTGCGCAAGCTGGATAGACTCTCTGGTTCTTCATCGCCGCCCATCATCAAGTCGATTTCGCTGGCTACGACCTTGTAGCCCTTCGGTGGCTCAAAAATGGAGGCGGGCAATTTCTCTTTCGAAATAGATAGAGTTTCGAAGGCCGGCTTATATTCTTTGTAAGTGCCGGCTTTCAACACTGTGGCTTTGAGCACCACACCCTTTTGCACATCTACCCTGGTGAGCTGCTTCATTACTTCGCTCACTTGCTTGGGGGCGGGGAAATCATCGGAGATCCAGACATAGCCCATGGGGTAAGGAGACTTTGGTTTGCTCTTGCCTTTAGGAGCTGCTTTCTGAGCGCCCTTGCCGAGTTGCGGCGAGTCTTTTCTATAGATAGCTACCTTCCGGCAAAGATAGCCACCTACCTTTTCGTTTTCGCCGGTGGGCTTAAGGGTGAATTCGGCAGCCATGGCTTTCTTTTTGTTGGCGCCGGGCATGCGAATCAAATTTTCTTTCCAGTCGGTATAGTCGCGGCTGACCATACTTTTGGAATCATCGTTGAAGGCAAAGCTCTGCCACTTGGGAGCACGGGCAATCCAGTTGATGCCCATTTTCTCAATATCCATGCGCATGGCATTTTTGCTGACGCTCATGACCACCGGGCCAAAGTCGCTGTTTTGATGGAGCACATAGCCTTCCACCAGGCTACCCACCGGTTTGGCAGCGGAAGGTGCCGCCAGCCCCGCCGGAAGACAATTGGGCAAGAGGGCTACCAGGGTAAACGCCAGGGCCAGGCACCTGCAAGGTTTCATTGAAAACTCCAATTAGTGGGCAGTTTTGAAGAAGAACTTGAAAACAGTTTAGGGCAATTCAAGCGGCGGTGCTTCGAAAGACCAGATAGAAAAGATGTGCTTGTCGATTTTGTCGGAAGCCTTCTGGACGATTTTGACAAGTTCGGAAAAAGACTTGACCGGCTCATCCGCCAGCACCTCGAAGACATCATCGTCTCTCTTGGCAGTACCTATGATTGTATCCGCTTTTGTTTCCTTTGCATCATAGATTACAGTCAAGGGTGGTTCCTTCAAGTCTAGCAAGTTGGCAAAAACCACCCCCGGCAACATGCGCAATTTGTACTCGATGACAGCCAGGCGGCAGCCGCAATTGATTTTATGGTAGACCGCTCTCATGAGCTTGAGACTGCTGGCAGCGCTATCAGGGTTTTCCATCACAAGCTGGGGAGCCACCTTGAGGGCACTGGCAAAGGCATCACGATAGGAACGGGGCACAGTCTTCTGGATTTTCTCAGACCCGGTCTGGGCCGGTGAAAAGCGCTCCAGATAGGCTACGGCGGCGGCATTGTCCTGAGCCAGTACGCGGTTCCCCACCAGGGAGAGCTTGTAGCAGGTATTCTGCGGGGCGTTCTTAAGAGCCTCTTCGTAGGCGGCACGGGCCAGGGTCAACTTGTTCAGGTCTTCGAAGGCACGCCCCATCTGATAATAGGTTTGATCGGAACCGATGAAATTGACGCGGGCAATGTCGAGCAGCTTTTCGTGGTCGCCGTCGCTCAAAGTAGAAGTGGATGAAAGCAACACTGCCAGCTCCTGATCGGCGAGCTGCGGACTCAAGACAATGGCTAAGAGCGAGCTGAGAAGAGTGGGCGGAGTGCCGGTTTCCCGGTGCTCCAAAAGGTCGGCTTTCAAACTCAAACAGCTACCGGCGAAATCGTCAGCCTTTAGCTTCAGCATGCGACTGAAACAATAGGATGCATCTTTGTATTTGCGCAGGATAAGGTAGGTGCGCCCCAGAATAGACCATTTCTCTTTAGTATCACTGGCAGTGGCAACCGCCAGCTTCATTTCTTTTTCGGCGATAAGGCGCCCGTCTACACCGTCGCAAGCCAGACACTGGGCGATGCCCACGCGAGGGCGCCAGTCGGAGGGGTCAAGCTGGGTGGCTTTGCGAAACTGTTCCACGGCATTAGCCCGCTCGCCGTTTCTCTGCAAAAGAAGCCCGTAGTTGGTGCGTAAAACCGCCGACTGCGGTTTCAACTTAACAGCAGACTTAGCCTCGGGCAGGCTGTAAATGAGGGGCTTCTTGCCAAGGTATAGCACCGCCAGGGTGGCAGGAATCAGATAGCCGTACTCGGCGCCCTGCAAGGCGGCGTCCGACTTGTCGGCTTTACGCTTCTCCACCAGCGCAATGGCCTCTTCAATTTTACCCTGGTAGTAAAGAGACCTTACCTGGTTGCGGAACTGTTCTTTGCTTTCCTGTGCGGAAGCGGCAGTGAGGGCATGACAAGCACCCCCCAGAGACTGGGAAAGGAGGAGAACAACAAGGAGGAAAGTTCTAAAGAGACACCGGGTCAAGTTTAATAGCGCTCAGACAGGTAGGCGGACTTAAGTGCCTTGTAGGCGATGAAGCCATAGACAAGAAACAAAAGGATAAACCCGACGAAGTAAAACTTGAAGCTAAAACGCAAAATCGGCCGGATGAGGAAGTCGATCAAAATCAAGCCTGTGGCAGCACCCATGACCGTTTGAACCCCGATTTGTCATAAGGACTTTACGCAAGACAACATATCGTAACTCTTGTTATCAATTTATAGGTCAAATAAACACCTTAAATTTTTCCCTTGACATCCATTCGGATGCCGCAAGCTAAGCCGCTTTCTTTAAACTCAAGAGCCTCGAGGCCCCGGGATGCGCTCCCGGATAACAGTACGGAAGCCAGAAACGACCACAGTTTCGGCGAAACAGCCGGCATTTTGTTTTGCAGCCTGATTTTTAGACTAGAATCAATACTCGGGAATTCTGAGGATAAAGGGTCGATGGTGAAAACTTCCAAGTTGCTTCTGACAATTGCTTCCGTTTTGTCTTTGACGGTTTCTTTGAGCGGATGCAAAGGAGGATCGAAAACAGGCAGTCACAGTTCCTCCACCGGCTCCAGTAGTTCCAGCCAGGACAATTCCGATAATCCCATTCGCCAGTGCAATACCACATCGCCCGGTCCCTACAAGGAAATTGAGGTAGACGGCGCCGACCTCATGCAAACCCGCTATGCCCAGGGTCAGTACGGCGGTACCTTGAAGCGTTCACTGGTCATGGCCGACCCTAAGACCTTCAACTACTGGGCGGCAGCCGATGCCTCTTCCAGAGAACTGGCTAACTTGATGTACGCAAGCTTGCTCGATAGCGACCCCTACAACGGTGATATTGTGCCGGCTCTGGCCAAGAGCGTCAGCATGGATCCCGACCAGGTAACTTATACCGTCGTGCTGCGCAAAGGGCTCAAATGGTCGGACGGTCATCCTATCACCGCCGATGATGTCACTTATACCTGGAACACAATTATCAAAGGCGGCTACGGCAATTCTTCCTTGCGCGATGTCACAACGGTGGACGGTAAGTCACCGGAAGTAACTAAGGTAGACGACCTGACCATCAAGTTTAAGACAGCCAAGCCCTTTGCACCTTTCATTAGATACATCGGCATGCCCATCGCACCCAAGCATGTGGTAGAACCGATTATTAGCGGTAAAGACGGGCGCAAGGCATTCGACGGATTCTGGGGAGTCAATACCAAGCCGGAAGACTTTGTCACCAATGGCCCTTTCACCCTGGAATCTTATGTGCCCGGTCAAAGAGTGGTCTTCAAACGCAGCAAGAACTATTATCTACTTGATGAAAGCAAGAAACCGCTGCCTTACCTAGACCGGCTCACATACTTGATTGTGCAAGATGTGCAAACCAATTTGCTCAAGTTCAAGGGCAAAGAAATCGACATGACCATTGTGCGCTGCCGCGATGCAGGCGACCTGGTGAAAGAAGCCAAAGCCCTGGATTTCAAACTATACGACTTTGGCCCGGGCTACGGCAGCACCTTCATTACTTTCAATATGAACCCGCGCAAAAATGCTAAGGGCAAACCTTATGTTGATCCGATTAAATCGGTCTGGTTCAACGATGTTAACTTCAGGCAGGCTATAAACCATGCCCTCGATAGAAAAAATATCGTCAACAACTACTTCAAAGGGCTGGGGGCCCCGGCTTTCATGGCCGAGGTAAAAGGAGCACCTTTCACCAATTCCGAACTGAAACCCTTCGAAAAAAATGTAGAAGAAGCAAAAGCGCTTCTTAAAAAGTCAGGCTTTACCTGGGATAAAGATGGCAACCTGCTGGACAAAGCCGGCAACAAGGTGGAATTCGACTTATTGAGCACCGCCGGCGGCACTTTCTATGCCTTTGTGGGCGTTTCCTTCAAGAAAGACATGGAAGAGCTGGGTATCAAGGTCAACTATTCGGAGATAAACGGCAACGTTCTCAACGACAAGGTTATGCAATCCCTTGATTGGCAAGCCATCCTCTTTTCGCTCACTGGTGATCCTACCGAGCCCAATGACAGCGTCAATGTGTATAAGAGCTCAGGGCGGCTGCACTTGTTCGACCAGCGCATGCCCGATGAAAAAGGTGAGATAACCGTCACCGACGCCCGCCCCTGGGAGAAGGAAATCGACGAATTGTTGGAAAAAGGTGCCCAGACTTTCGACAAGGAAGAACGCAAGAAAATCTACGGACGGGTACAGGCAATTATGTATGAGCAGGCACCGTTTGTTTATACTGCCGCGCCCAAGCAAATAGTCGGTGCCAGAAACACTCTGCACAACTACGACCCGACCCCGCTTTCACAGCTCGGCGTAGGCTTGCATAACTTGCCGGAGATCTGGGTCAAGTAAATGGCAAAAGGCGTCGCTCCCTATCTTTTGCAGGCCTGCGCGGTGGCTCTCAGCTTGAGCGGCTGCATCGCACCACCACCTGAGCCGGGCACTAGAATTAGCGACAACTTGCGGGTGGCTGAGCGGAAGCACCCCAGGACTGAGCAAGAAAATTCCGTACAAAATTCCGCCCCCAAAGCCACGCTTTCATCGGACAACATAGCTGCCGATGCGGAATTTCCTAATCCGGGACCATTTAAATTGGTCACAGACAAAGACGGCAATGAGCTCTGGCAAGCCCGAGGAGAGCTGGGAAAATTCGGCGGCACTTTGAAGCTGACTTCCTTTGGCGACGGGCCTAAGACTTTTAACTGCTGGGACGCCAGCGACGTGGAAAGCCACGGCATCGGACTGATGCAATTCGATTCTCTCGTGGACATCGACCCCTGGACCGGCAAAGCCACACCCAAACTCTGCAAAACCGTGGATGTCAGCCCGGACGGACGGGTAGTCACCTTCACTCTGCGCAAGGGGCTGAAGTGGTCCGACGGTAAGCCGCTCACTTCGGACGATGTGGTTTTTACTTTTGATACTATCGTCAAAGACGGCTGGGGGGAAGGCAGCAGCAAAGATACTATTTCCATCCCCACAGACTATCCGGTGATCAAGAAGGTGGACGATCTGACCACCACCTTCACTTTCAAAAAACCTTTCTCACCCTTTCTTCTAAATCTAAACGCCGTCACCATCGCCCCCAGGCATGTGCTCTTACCGGTTACGAAAAAGGGTAAGGCAGCCTTCAGGCCTTTCTGGAACGTCAATGTAGATCCTAAAACGATTGTGGGCTCCGGTCCCTATATACTCTCGCAGTATATTCCCGCCCAGCGCATAGAATTCAAACGCAATCCCAACTACCACATGGTCGACAAAGAAGGGCGAAGGCTGCCCTACCTGGATAAGATTGTCATCTCCATCGTGAAAGAACAGCCCCAGATGATCCTCAAGTTTCTCGGGGGTGAGGTGGATTTTCTTGACGCGCGTTCCGTCAGAGGCATGGATGCTTCCGTCTTGAAGCAGAAGGAAAAGGAAGGCAACTTCACCCTGCGCAATTTGGGACCCGATGACGGGACGGTTTTTCTGATGTTCAATATGTGCCGTCGCAAAGATCCTAAGACCGGAAAATTTTACGTGGACCCGGTTAAACAGGACTGGTTCAACAGCCTCAATTTTCGCAAGGCGGTCAGCCATTCCATCGATAGACCGAGCATCGTCAACAATATCTTGCGTTCGGTGGGGTACCCCCTCTATACCTGTCAGACCACCGCCGGTGTCTATCATAATACCGACTTGAAACCGATTACTTACAGTCTTGAGGAAGCGAAGAAACTGCTCAAGGAAGACGGTTTCGTCCTTAAGGGCGACGAGCTCTTCGACAAGAAAGGCAACCGGGTGGAGTTCGATCTCATCACCAATGCCGGTAATACCATCCGCGATGCGGTCTGCATACACATCAAAGAACAATTGAAGTTGCTCGGCATTAAGGTCAATTATGCCCCCATTGAATTCAATGCCATGATTAACCGTACCCATACCACGTTAGACTGGCAAGCTATGATGCTTGGTCTTTCCGGCAGTCGCCTGGAGCCCTATTCGGGCGCCAATATCTGGAAGTCTGATGGACGCATGCATGAATTCGACCAACGCCTGCCCGATGAACCCGATGAAAAGATTCAGCTCAAAGTAACCGATGCCCGCCCCTGGGAGTTGGAACTAGACAAATGCCTTGATACCGCCGCCGGTAGCTTCGACGAAAAGGTGCGAGCCGAAAACTACAAACGAGCCGAAGCCATTGCTTACGAGCAAGAACCCCTGATATTCATTTATACTAATGCCGTTTTGACGGCGGCCAGAAACACCATGGGCAACTACAAACCGACACCGCTGGCAATTTATTACACGCCCAAGGGCAGCTTGCACAACCTGGAAGAGATCTATTTGAAGGAGGGGAAATAATGTCCACCTTCCTCTATATCATCAAGCGCTTCATCCAGGCCGTGCCACTCCTGTTCATAATTTCCATCATTGCCTTTACTCTGCTCAAGTGTACGCCTATCGATCCACTGGCCAGCATGCGCGCCAATCCCTCGGTTTCTCGCTCGGCAATCAAGGCGGAAGAAGAACGCCTCGGTCTCAATAAACCGGCTCCCGTGCAGTACTTTTACTGGGCCGGCAACGCGCTCCAGGGCAACCTCGGTATTTCCAGCACCGGCGCGCCGGTTATAGAAAGACTGACCGCCCATGCCGGCAACACTCTCATGCTCAATATTCTGGTGATTCTGCTCACCTGGACTATTGCCTTACCATCCGGAATCTACGCAGCCGTGCACAGGGCTCAGTTTATAGATAAAGTCTTTGGTATTTTGAGCGCCATCGGTATGTCTATGCCGGCTTTCCTACTGGCCTTCTTGCTCATGGTGCTGGCCCTGGTCACCGGGCTTTTGCCTATAGGCGGCTTGACCAGCGCGGATTTTGGCGAATTGAGCTTCTTCGATCAGGTGATCGATATCGCCCACCACCTGATCATACCGGTGACGGTGCTGACCTGCATTTCCCTGGCCGGCATACAAAGACAGGTACGCAGTAACTTGCTCGATGTACTCAGGGCCGACTACGTGCGCACGGCCAGGGCCAAAGGTCTGCCTGAAAATCGGGTTATATATAAACACGCCCTGCGCAATGCCATCAACCCCCTCATTACCATTCTCGGTTTTGAATTTGCCGGGCTTTTGAGCGGAGCGGCCCTCACCGAGATGGTGCTCTCTTATCCGGGTCTCGGTAAGCTTACCCTCGACGCCATGCTCACCAAAGACATGAATATGGTCATGGCTTCCATCATGATGGGAGCCATCATGCTTGTCACCGGCAACCTCTTCGCCGATGTCTTACTCAAATTCACCGACCCGCGCATTTCCCACGACTGAGGATAGATGGCAATGGCCGCCCAAGCACCAGCTCTAGCATCTACAAAAGTCAGTCGCCGCACTGTCTTCAAAGGGCTATGGAAAGACAATGTAGCCAGAGCAGCGCTTATAGTGCTGGCCTGTTTTTATGCCGCAGCCGCACTTGCAGATCTTATCACCCCCTATGGCATGGAATTCAACGACGCCGCCTATGGTAATGCCCCGGCTACTTTGATTCACATTCAGGACGAGAAGGGCAACCTGACTGCACCTTATGTTTTCCATATGCAACAGGAAAACGACCCGGTCACCTATAAACAGATCTTCGTCATTTTGCCCGATACAAAATATCCTATCAAGCTTTTTTGCAAAGGCGACCCCTACAAACTTTTGGGCTTGATACCGATGGATTTGCATCTCTTCGGCGTTGACGCACCGGCGCGTATCTTCTTGCTCGGTGCCGACATGAACGGCAGAGACAATTTTTCCAGGCTCTTTTTTGGGGCCCAGAAAAGTCTCACCATAGGTTTCCTGGGTCTTCTCATCGCCTTTCCTATCGGTATCATTTATGGTGGCATCTCCGGTTACCTGGGCGGGCTGGCCGACAACTTCATGATGCGCTTTGCCGAAGCGATCATGTCTATTCCCAGCCTCTATTTACTTATAGGTCTGGCCGCCATTTTGCCGCTCGGTATGTCCAGCTCTCAACGCTTCGCACTGATAACCGTAATTCTTTCTTTCATCAGTTGGGCCTCTCTGGCCCGGGTGATTCGCGGCATGGTGCTCTCAATAAGAGAAGAAGAATTCGTGCAAGCAGCAAAGTCACTGGGGATGACCGATTTTCAAAACATTATCAAGCATGTGATACCACAGACATCCAGTTATCTTATTATTGCCGCCACCCTGCAAGTGCCCAATTTCATTCTGGCGGAAAGCGGTCTTTCTCTCATCGGACTTGGCATTCAGCAGCCGGATGCCAGTTGGGGCAATATGCTCAAGGCCGCTCTCGACCAGCCAAACGAGCTAGTCAATCAACCCTGGCTCCTGGCGCCCGGCTTCCTTATATTTGTTACCATTCTCTGCTTCAACTGCGTCGGCGATGTTTTGCGAGATGTGCTTGATCCCAAGCTGGCGGGTGGTCGCTAGTGGGTGTTGAACTAATTATTTTAGATGTTCTGATTGTGCTCTCGGCCATTGTCTTGAGCCTGGTCTACATAAACCATAGCCGCGGCAGCCGGGCCTTCCTCTGCGAAGACTGCCGCTTCAATACACCTGAACTCTGTCTTAAAAGTGAGCGCCCCAGGGCAATCGACTGCACCAGCTATCGCCCTGTGCTGGAGCAAAAACCTCAGTAGAGCAGTAATTGCCTGCAGCTCAGCGCGTAAGCGGCGCTTTACCGGCAATACTATTTTTGCATTCAGTGAGAGCGGCTCTCAGTTCAGGGGTGCCGCAAACGGTTTCGGCAACGATATCGGCGAGCTTTTTGCCACCCGCGGCATTCAGGTGTACGGTGTCACAAAAGTCTGAGTTGTTGAAGCGCGGGTCGGCGATTAAGTTGAGAAAGCGGCTATCGTTTTTGCGGCAAGTTTTCTCTATATCTTGCAAGTAACGCTGCCAGAACTTACCATCCAGAATTTCCCGGTTGTTTGCCGTCAGGGGCATACCAAGCACAAGCACGCGGCAGTTCTCTTGCTTCAAATAGCTGAGGAATTCCTGCATATATCGCATCTGCACATCGTAGGTATCAGGATGGGTGTTCCTGTAGCGGCGCCTGTAGTCGCGGCTGTTGTCCACGAAGATCTGCGGTAAGTTGGGAGTCAAAACAGCCTGACCGGGCCTGATATTGCCTTCATAGCCGCCCATGACGAATTTCAATTGTTTCTGGATCTGCTGTTTGCCATCTACCTCACCGGCAAGGGCTCTCTCTCCGGGGCTCGCTTCTTTTGTTTCGAAAGAAGGCAGTAACCGGTCAATGGTATTTTGCCAGGCGGTAGTGACCATAGTTTCCAGACGGCGAGCCGGTATTTGGTTGGAGGTAAAATACTCCAGCCGCGACCAGGGTTTATTGAAAGCCAGGTTTGTATAAGCACTGAGATCGCTGAAGCGCGAAAAGTAACGATAAGGCTCGGTGGAACCTGCGCAGGGCAGGGAGTTATCAATGAAGTCGCGAGGCGAGATGGTCAGCACTACCAGTGGTGGCGCACCTTTTTCCCGATAGAGAGCACGAGCAATGGCAAAATGATCGGAAATCATGGCCCCGGGTAAGGCGGAAAGAAAGACATAAGGAGCACCGGCCCCAAGCCGCTCCTCCAGACCTTTTTCGATGGTGGGACAGTGATGGTTTTCAACGAAGTCTACGGCTTTACCGGTCAAATTGGCATCGGCGGCCTGCAGTCCGCCGATTTGAGAACTGCCGCAGACCACAATCTCCGGGCGCCCCAATTGATAGGCACGGGCCAGCCACCAGCTCGAAGGCTTACCCTCGCGCTTGATGGTGTCGCTCAAGCAGAAGTCTTCCCCGGAAAGTCCGCTAATCTGAGGGCTTCCCACAGGCGAAGCGGCTATCGCCCCGTTCAAGGCGATAAAAGCAAGTGTGGCAGCAATGAAGCGGGGCACAAGCACTGTCGGAACGGTTCACTTCCAGATAAAACGAGAGACCGCTCTAAGGATAATGCTATCTCTTGTTTACTGCCTGAAGCCTTTCTCAGCGCCGCAAAAAGCTATCAGACCCCTGTGCCGGTTCACCCACCGGGCCCACAGGGGTCTGCTCCTGGTACACCGCTCGATTAAGAGCAGCAACTTTATCAACAATCAATCCGCCGGCGGCGCACCATAAAGTTTGAGACTTACTCAGGGACCATTTCTGTTGAAAATGAAAATCCCGCTTGACAATGGGCCTTCCGTCTTTGGTCGATGTATTTATTATAGCAAGGTAAGCTTTGTTGACAAGAGGTTCCGATAACCATTATTTTCTTGTAAGGTTACCTCGGGCCAAAACCGGCTGCCCGGGCATCATCCCCGACTATTCCGGCTTTTCCGGCTCGACCTCTTTATTGAGGAGAGAGAGGAAGATCTTGACAATTCTCGGGTCCCACTCTTTCCCCGATCCTTCTTGAATAGCCTTAATAGCCTCGGCCTTAGTCATAGCCTCCCGATACGGTCTCTGGCTGGTCATGGCCGTATAAGCATCCACCAGGGAAACAATGCGGGCTTCGATGGGAATCACATCCCCTTTTAAGCCGTTCGGGTAGCCGCTACCATCCCAGTGCTCCTGATAGGCTTCCACTATAGGTGAAATCTTAGAGAGCATCTTGGCCGGCTCCAGGAACTTAGCACCGGCATGGGGCACCTGATTGATATATATTCGATCCTCATCGCTTAGAGGATCCGGTTTCTTCAATATTTCTTCCGGCACCACCATCTTGCCGAGATTGCACATCACCGCCGCTAGAGAAACTACTTCCGTGTGATCCTTGGCCAGGTGCAGAGACTGGGCAATGCGGTTGGCGTAAGCATAGGCACGGGACGATCTTTCGGCCGTATAGGCGGAATGATCTTCTACCTGGCGGATTAGCTGCGCTATAAGCCCAAGCAAGCCTTTCTCTTTTATGAATTCGACATCGAAGTGACCGGCCAGTTGAATTTCTCCGGACTTGGCACTGCCGGCGGTATCAGCAGTCTCGTTCTTGCTGCCTTCACCGGAAGCAGAGTCGCCGGTGGAATCAAGATTGGCAACAGGCGGACCCATGCGAATGTCCTGCTTCATAGCATTCTTCAAGCGTTCCTCGCCGCCGTCGGCAAGGGAGGGCAGCAGATCTTCGGTGACGGTGCAGACCTGGTTACGACCGCGGTGCTTAGCCAGGAAGAGCGCCTGGTCGGCCAGTTCAAAGAGTCTGGTCTTATCCTGGGCATCGTTGGGGAAGGTGGCCACGCCCACCGAACCGGTGACGATACCAGCGCCTTCCACAGGCTTTTCGCGGATAGCGGCGCAAATGCGCTCCGCCACCATTTTGGCCCATTTCAAGTCGGTCTCAGGCAGCAGGATAACGAACTCCTCTCCACCAAATCTGCCTACCGTATCAATTTCCCTCACGGAACGCTTGATCACGTTACCTATATGAATGATGGCGGCATCCCCAACATGGTGACCGAGGTTGTCGTTGATTTTCTTCAAATAGTCGAGGTCGACGATGATAAAGGAGAAAGGGTGACCGAAGCGTTGGAAACGATCGATTTCCTTGGAGAGTTGTTCTTCGAAATAACGCCGGTTGAAGAGACCGGTCATGGCATCGGTAACGGCCTGTCTTTCAACGGTGGCAAACAGCTCGGCGTGAGAGATCACCACACCAACCCTGTCGGCAAGGTCGATGACCATGCGCATATCCTTGTCCGGCATGGGCTTGCCGCTGTCTCTAGCGACCAAGAGCAAGACCGCTTTGAAGTTGTTGCCCTGACCCAGGGGCACTAAAGTAACAGCCCGCTCTTCCCATTTTTGAGACCAGAACTGGCCGGGCAGACGCTCTTTCATTTCCGCGGGGGAAAGGTGAACAGTTTGCCCTTCCACCAGATACTGCATAGAGCTCTTGGCGATCAGATCGGCAATCTGCTGGGCTTCCGGAACTTCCGGGTTTTCTTCCATCATGGGCATGCCGGGCATGGCCGGCGGCAGCGGTTGAGGAAATTCCTCCTCTTCTCCGGCGAACTTACACTTAACCGACTTGACGGGCAGTTGACCTTCCAGCGAATCGAAAAGCGATACCACGCAAAGATCCAGGTCGAAGTATTCCTGCACGGCCTTAACAAGGGTGTCCATGATCTGATCGGCTTCCTTGAGGGAACGCCTGATCTCCAGTGATACCTTATTGATAAGTGACTCGCGCAACTGATCGGCACGAATCTGTTGCACCGCCATATCGGCGCGAATAACGTTACTCAAGTGACCGGCAATGGTCAAACCGAGTTCACGGTCCTGTGGTCTGAATTGCGGTCGTTTGGGTTGCCGTTGCCAGAGCCCGATCACACCCATGCGGTGACCTTCTGACACCAGGGGCAGTACCAGTGCCATATCATGCCCAAAGAAGGGATCGCCTTTGCGGGAATATTCCATATTCACCACTTTGCCGCGACCTGACTCGAAGACAGCCACAAAGGGGTTATCTTTATTGGAAAGATCCATGGAGCCTTCTTCGTTCTCTCGAATCTGAGGCTCAAGAATGTTGAGATCTTGGTTGAACAAATAGATCTGAGAGTGAATGAAACCCATGTGGTCGGCGACGAGCATAACCGATTTAACCAGGGAATCGCGACTGCTCTCCCCTTTGGAATCACGGAAGAGACTGGCTATTTCGTTGATCAGCTTCATCTCCTGGGCGTCCATTTCAATCTTCGATTGGTCGAAAGACTGCTGCACAACCACAGAGAGCATCTCTGCTACTTTCTGCAAGACAACGGCATCTTCAGTACTCCATTCTCTCGGTCTGCCGCACTGCTGCAATTCCAAAAAGCCGGAGAATATTCCACGGGACCGGAGCTGCACCATTAGCCTTCCACGGACATCGCCCAATTCCAGAAGGGAAGAAAGGGTGCGCGACATCTTGTGCAGATCGGTATCTTGAGCCGTATCGGGAATACTGATCACACCGGCGCCGGACTCATCGGGGAAGCGGGAGAGAAACTCCAGAACGATCGACATCGACTCTTGCGAGTTGAGCTGGTTGTCGACGAAGCAGGTGTTGCCGCCGATGGAATACTCATTGGTAACAGCAAGTTGGTCGCCCACCACTTTCCACATCAAACCGCGGTCGGCACCAAGTATGGTGGTAAGGGTCTCGATGGCGTACTGCAAAATAGAATTGAGATCGCTGGAATGCCGCAGTTGCCCGATGATTTCGCTGATAATCGACTGCGCCGAAGGCGGTATCAGGTTTTTGCCGCCGGGCATGGCGGAAGGATTCAGCTCGGTACCGGCCGGCACCATGGCCATCATGCCGGAATTGGTGCGGTTATTTTGCCCCTTGCGGGACTTTGCCGGTAGAAGGGAAGACTCGGCTCCCGCCAGGGCGTCCGGTTCTACGATGTCACCATAAACCGAGCCTTCCGGCATGCTCTTGATGGAATGCTGACTGCGTCTGGGTGAATTGACATTGAGATTGACATTGGGTCTAGCGACCGGCTTATTCTCTGCTTCCACAAAGGCACCGGCCTGGGCAGGCGGACTGAAGTCGGCAGCCAGGGGCACACCGTGGGCACCGCCGTCCGGGGTAAGACCGCCCATGCCCACTACGGGCTTGTTGCCGGCCATGTAATCCATGGCGATGGGCTGAATCTTGTTTGGTCCGGTGATGGTCTGAGCGGCCTGAGAAGAGCCCGGTACAGTGAGTTGATAGACGGTCTCACCGGAATTTTCCTGCTCGAAGCTATTGCCGTCGATAATCAAACTCTGCTGAATTGGCCCCTTCAAAATAGGCCACAAGCCCTTCAACTGCTGCACGAAGCGCGGGTCGCTGCCGCCCGGGCCAAGAGAGACCCGCGCATCCTCGATGCGGTTGCTGTCGGCCAGAGCCAGAGACTGCCAGACCGGCAAAAGGCGGTTGAAAGACTCCCTCACGATGGACGGATCCATAGAACCGGCGCACTGGTACTTGTGGTTCTCAGTGGACTCGATAGCCTGCTGCCCATAAATAACCATGGATAGCCGCGGGCTCTCTACAATTACGCTCCACTCGTCCGGACCTTCCGCTCTTTCGTCGGAGAAACAAGCCACATAGGTAGACTCTCTTAAAAGCAAGCCAAAATCTTTGCCGGAAGGCAAAAGGTCACCGGCGCCGTGTCGACGCCAATAGACAATGACCGGGTTTAACTTTTCGGATAGTAAGAGCTGTTCAACCTGTCTGATAAACGGTAGAAATCCGTCGGGCGCCAAAATACTCAGAGGCAACGCCCCTGAACCGGCCTGCTGTACAAGCATCATCAGAAGTTGTAAGGGTCCGGAGCGCCCGGAATCGTCTACCAAGTCTAAATTCTTCCTGTGGATCCTGTGGGATTTCCGTATTCAAGGGCAAGAACAGGGTGTACCCAAAATTAAATACCACCGCCCCCCATAGCCTAACCGATCTAATAAGTACTGTATCTATTAGCTACATTAATGCCTGAGAAAGTCGTCAATTCCAAGGGGCCGGGGCGAACAAAAGGTCCCAAGCGCCAGTTGTCAACCCCCTTACAATAAGTCTCTCTTTACATGGCAGCCTCCCAAAGGCGGCGGGCCGGCACCTCCGTGTTAGCATTGTTGCCGCGGCAGTGTTTACTGCCTGGCTCAAATGGCGCCATCGGGCAGCAAGAGAAGACCTAAGAGAGATGACAAGGGAGAGGAAAGTCGGCACAGTGACGAAAGAACCGTCTGCCGCAAAGAACATTTTCGAGTCCAAACGGGCTCTCATGGACGAGCAGGTCTATCAAGAAAACATCGAATTCTGGGAGAAAGCCTGGGGTATGGTAGCCCGCCCCTACAAGCAACTCCCGCAGCTCTCCTATGTGCCGCGTATCCCGGACGAGCTCAAACAGCGCCGCGTCGGCTCGGTGCTCGACCTGGGCTGCGGCTCGGGCTGGCTCTCCATCTACCTGGCCCAGCATGGCTTTCAGGTGACCGGCGTGGATGTCTCAGCCCAGGCCATCAATCTCGGTAAAATATGGGCCGAAGAAGACAAAATCGACGTCAACTTCGACGTCATGGACATCGCCAACCTCAACTACGGTGAAGGTGTCTTCGACGGTGTGGTGGCCAATTCTATTTTTGAACACTTTCCCATGGACTTAGCCGTGCCGATGGCTGAAAGCGTCCTTTCCATGCTCAAACCGGGAGGAATTTTCCTGGGTTGCTTCGACAATGTGGGAGGCGGACCGGGCGAATATTACACTCTTGCCGACGGCACCCATGTTTATACCGACAAGGGACGCAAGGGCATGCTCTTGCGCCGCTACAGCAACGAAGAACTGGAACAACTATTTGGCGGTTTCTCCAGCCTGCTGGTGGAAGAAGTAGACGCCGGCTCCCGTTTCGTCATCGCTATCAAGAGCATTTAAGCTCGGTCCAGAGCCTGTCGTAAATGAAGATCGACTTGCCGATATCTTTCAATTCCTCACAGCTGTTCAAGACGGCATCGGGCGGATAAAGATTGCGGTCTTCCTTCATAGACGGCTCAACGCCTTTGAAGGCCAGATAATTTGCCGTAGCGTAATGGGTAAAATTGGCGCAGGCCGCTGAAACTTCCGGTTCCAGCATGTAGTTGATCCACTTGTAGGCATTTTCCTTATGGGGAGCCAGCCTGGGAATACAGAAATTATCCGTCCAGATGGAAGCACCTTCACTGGGGATCACATAGCGCACCGACTGGTTCTCGCGCCTGGCCTGATAGGCATCGCCGCTGTAGATCTGGGAGAGGAAAGAGTCGCCGGAAGAAAGCGCCACTATAACCTGGTCGGAGGAATAGCACATAACAAGCGGCTTCTGTTCTTTCAAGCGCCCGCAGGCTGCCTCAATTTCACCCTCATCGACGCTGTTGTATGACTTGCCGGAGCGCTTCAACGACATGCCGATCACTTCCCGCCCATCATCGAGCAGGGTCATACGCTGGCAGAATCTCTTATCCCAGAAGAGGTCCCAGGATAGCCGCTCCGGTTCCAGCGAAGAAGTAGAGCCGGTCAGCTTTTGGTATTGTTCCAGGTTATAGCCGATACCGGTGGTGCCCCAGGTATAAGGCACACAAAAACGCAGCCCCGGATCAAAAAGAGAGTTGCGAAAACGCGGCATCAGACCAGACAAACCCTGGATGCGATCGTGCTCAAGCTCTTGCAGTAGAGCGAGCTTCTTGAGGTTCTTCACCATATAACTGGAAGGAACGATAATATCGTATTTGGTGCCACCGGCCTGCAATTTGGACATCAAGGCTTCATTGGAAGCGAAGGTGTCGTAAACGACTTTGATACCATAGCGCCTTTCGAACTCCGGTATGGCCTGAGGATGCAAGTAATCGGCCCAGTTCAAGATGTTTAGCTGCTTATCGCCGCCCTTCTCTTCCCGACTGCATCCGCTCAGACTGCATGTAAGAGCGAGCGCCGACTTGAGAAAATCTCTGCGCCCGACCTTCACGTTTCACCCGAACCGGCCGCAGCAAGCAGCCTTAAGGATTGAGGCGGCAGAAAGACAGCTATAGCATCGCCAAGGCTTAGAGGCGGCAAGTCATGGGAGGGCAGGCTGGCCTTCAGCTCAGCACCACCTGTGGTGGTGAAGGTCAGATCGGTAAAGCTGCCTTGATAGGAAATATTTCGCACTTTAACGGCCAGGCGGTTATTGCCTTCACTCAGGGAAGCAGGGGAAGATTTAGATGATTCAGTCAGTTGCACGGTCTCGGGTTTGAAGACCAGTTTAACCGGGGCGCCCGCTCCCAGGGAAGCGGGGGTTAAGACCTCGATGATTTCGCCGGAGGGCAGTTCCACCTTAGAAAGAGCGCCCCCACCCTCTTTGAGTTTACCCTCAAGCAGGTTGGAATTACCGATGAAAGAGGCGACGAAAGGTGTGGCCGGCTCTTCATAAACCTGACGGGCCGAGCCGACCTGCTCTAAATTACCGGCATTAAAGACGGCCACTCGACTGGAAAGAGCCAGGGCTTCCGACTGATCGTGAGTAACCATGACAAAGGTCATATTCAGCTCACGCTTCAAGCGCGAGAGTTCTTCCTGCATCTCTTCCCTGATCTGCACATCGAGGGCCGATAGAGGTTCATCCAGGAGCAGAACGAGCGGACGCACAGCCAGAGCCCGAGCAAGTGCTACGCGCTGTTGCTGCCCTCCAGACAACTGGGAGGGCATTCTATTTTTGAGAGCTTTCAGTCGCACCGTATCCAGTGCCTTATCTACTTCCGCAGCAATGTCCAGCCCGGTAATCTTCCGACCGGCGCCATGGCGCAAACCAAAGGCCACATTCTCAAAGACCGAGAGGTGAGGGAAAAGCGCATAACTCTGGAAAACCATATTAACCGGACGCCTGTAGGCCGGCAGGTCGTTCATAACCTTGCCGCCGATTAAGACACTGCCGGTGGTAAGGGTTTCAAAGCCGGCGAAGATTCTAAGCAAGGTGGTCTTACCGCAACCGCTTGGTCCCAGAAAACTGTAGAATTCCCCTTCTTCCACCTGCAGCGAAATACCGTTGACGGCATTTGTGCCGGCACCGTCATAGCGTTTCACCACATTCACTGCTTCCAGAAGGACTGTCACTACTTCTTCTTACCGCCCTCTTTCATGTCTTTGATCAAGAAGGCGATCTGTAGATTCAGCAAGACTTCTTGGGAATCGATATCGACTTTGAGAATGTCGGCAATTTGCTCAAGGCGATAGCGCAAAGTATGACGGTGAATAAAGAGGGCACGGGCAGTAGAGTTCAAGTTGGCGCCCTGTTGCAAATAAACACGCAGGGTATCCACCAGCTCCGACTCCCATTCGTCATCATAGGCGGCCAGGGGGCTTAAGGTCTCATCAAGAAAACGCTCCAGCTCGGGGTGATCAAACACCAGGTATAAAAGGCGCTTCACACCTAGCTCGCCGTAAGCCAGGGCAAATTCTCCTTCACCGTGGATCATGGAGCCAATCACCAGGGCCTGCCTGGCTTCGCCGTAGGCATCCGGCAATTCCAGCATGGTTTCCACAAGACGACCGGCTCCCAGGCGAACGGCAGGGTTCTTGCCGCCGCCCTTATTCAGCTCCTTGATGCGAGCCACTATGTCGTCGGCATATTTGCGCCAGGTTTCGGGCGCTTTGGCCAGGTAGGGCACCACAAAGGCTCGCATCCCTTCCGCATCGCATGAGATGAACTCTTCGTCGGGATAAATGACGCCGGTTTCTCCGCCTTGAGAGGCGCCGCCCACATCCACGGCAAAAACATAGAAGCCGTCACAGAGATCAAAGCCGAAACTGCGCTCCAGGCGCTCCTGATCGGAAGCAGAGACAGAGCGTCCGGAGAGCAAATCTTTGAGCAGGCTGCGCTGAGTGACGGCAAAGGAAGGGGAGTCTTTCAGGCGGTGCGAAAAATCGACCTTGCAGGCCAGAGCCAGGGGCTGCATGTACTCTGAAAGCTGGCTGATATCGTCCTGGGGGCGAATCATCACCGATACATAACCGGCAATCAGCTCAGAGAGCGGAATCGGGAAGACCAGACGGCGCCCCAGGCGCACCGGCGAAATATGCAGATCAGCCTGTCCGTCAAGCTGGGGACCGACTTTCGGAGTCAGAGCCAGCAGGTTTTTCTTGTATTCTCTGAGGCTCTTGAGACTCTCTTCCGAGAGCAATCTTTGTTGACTGGCGGGAGTAGCCCCCATGTTGCGGGAAGCCAGCACCTTGAAGTCGGAAGTTTCCACCACCAGGGGCCGGTTCAGCCAGCCGGAAACAGCCTCCACGAGCCCATCCAGTCCTTCTTCCAGGGCAATGGAGAGCATGACACTGTAGAGCCTGGCCGAAGCCAGCTTCAACTCACGCAAAAAGACAAAGCGTACATCTTCAATGACTTGCCCGGGTTCACCGTAGCTCGGCACCAGCACAAGGGGAATGCCGGCATCATTGCAACGCTTGATCAAGCGCTTTAAAGAAGCTTCCGAAAGGGCGCTGGCACCGATAACTGAAGATGACACGCCGGACAGACCTTCGGCGGAGGCAGCGGCGGTCATGGCCAGACCGCCGAAATCAGGGGAGGTCTTGACCAGAATCAACCCCGAAAGCCTCGAGAGCAGAGCCACATCGGCAGTGGAAACGGAATCGGACTGGGTAACCACGAGGCTCCCCTGGCGAGGGGCATGACCGGTAGCCGAAATCACCTGGCTGACCGGTCTATCCAGATTGCCCTGGCCACAGAGTATCTGGGCCTCCGAAAGAGCGTCGGTGGCCAGAAGCTGCTTGATGGTAGGTTGTACCGAGGTGGACAGTTGGCTCATTTATCGATTATCCAGCGACCATGGCAAGCATATCTATAATATCCGGCCCGCCGCCGGGTTTTCCAGAAAGTTAATGACCGACGCCGGCCGCCCTTGTGGGAAAAATTAGGTAGTGCTAACATCCCCGTTTGGAAGCCCTGGAGTCAATAATTTCAAAATTAGACGAGTCAAGGAGAATACCAAGATGAATCGAGCTGAGCTGATCAGCCACATTGCAGAAATGACAGGTCAACCCAAAACCGAGATTGGCACTACCGTCACCGCCATCCTCCACACCATCACCGGTACCATGGGACGCGGCGATAAGGTGACCCTGGTAGGCTTCGGCACTTTCGAGCGCCGCACCAGACAGGCCCGCACCGGCCGCAACCCCCGCACTCTTTCCCCGCTGCGCATTCCCGCCGCCAAAGTGCCGGCATTCCGCGCCGGACAGGAACTCAAGGATGTGGTGGACGGTCGCAAGAGACTGACCGGTTGGAGCGATCCAAACCCCAGGAAGAAGGAAAGCAAGCCTCATGCCAAGCCGGCCAAGAAAGCCGCACCCGGCAAGAGCAAAAAGACAGCTAAGAAACGTCGCTAGTTTTCCAAGCATAAACTCCGAGAGAGAGAGGGGCGCCCATGGTGTCCCTCTCTCTATTTGGGCGATATACAAAAGACATAGGGCGCCACCAGAGGTGGCGTCACGAAAATAAAATTTGAGCTTTTCAGTAGTTTTTCCTGCCCGACCTATTGAGGTTTTCAGAGTTTTGAGTAAAATTTAAGCATTCACCTATTTCAACTTGCCAACTAGAAAGACCGCCCGATGAATCAAAACGAGCACGCAAAAGCCCTCGATAAAAGACTACTTGGACTTTTCGAAACCAAAGCCAGGGAGTTCACCCGCTTTTCCGAGGAGAACCCCAAGACCGCCGTCATTACTATGCTCATCGCCGGCCTTTATGAGGAGCTTGCCGATATCGTCAAGCATTAAGAGCTTCAGGCGCTGATTGCCCGAGGTAATACAAGGGATGAAAACTGAGACTGCCCCCGGGTATCGGGGGCAGTTTTGTTATTTCAAGATTGAATTGTGAGTATTTTTCCCATTTACAACACCTGCCGCCCTGGTTTAATGTGAGCCCATAAGTCGCGCTCATGCCCAGGCAGGAGGTCTCAGGTGGATATTCCGTTTTACATCGCCAGTTTCTTACTTGCCGCTCTTATACTCGTCTCAATTGCCGAATCAGACCGCCTGGTCAGGCTGGTCAAACCCAAACCCAAGAAAGTGGCATCCGGCTCCTGGGGTGTTTATACCGGCGTAAGCGCCGAAAAATCGGTGGGCACGGTGGAAGTCAAACCACTGCCGGGTCGCCAGAAAGTTATTGGCGGTAGTATCACCTACGCTGCCGGTCGCGGCGTTAAAATGAACGGCGGCTAGATCAACCGATCCGGCCAGTCCCTTCACATAGGAATTGCCATTTTGCCACGCAATCTCAAAAGAGCCGGTCTTCTAATAGCCTGCTCGCTCCTCTGTCAATTCCCGATACTGCCGGGCGGCTTCGTCAATGAGGCGGCTTTCGCCAAGACGGCCGAAAGCACCAAAGAAGTCGAAAACACCCAGGACCTCAAAGACGGGGTCAAGTTCAGTTATTCCTCCCAAGCCAAGAAAGAATTCGACGGGGCCGTTAAAACAGGCCGGGACTTCATCGACCAGTATTTGAAAGAACATCCGGACCTGGAACCAGGCAGCCTGGCACTGGTCTCGGACATCGACGAAACTATTCTGGACAACCGCCCGTACATGGAAGAAAAGGCCGCCAGCAACTTGAAGGAAGTAGACTGGAGCGGCTGGGAAGACTGGATGAAGAAGGCCAAGTGCGCGCCTTTGAAGAATTCGGTGGAGCTTCTAAAATACGCTCGCAGCAAGGGCGTAGCCGTCTTTTTGATCACCGGCAGGCAAGAGCATGTGCGTCGGCAAACCATTGCCAACCTCATCAAATGCGGTATCGCCTATGATGGCTTGTACATGCGCAAGGACGGCGACAAAACGCCGGCCAGCCAGATGAAAACCGAGTATCGCAAGAAGCTGGAAGAGATGGGTTACAAAATACTCGTCAATATAGGCGACCAGGAGTCGGACCTGAGCGGCGGTTACTCCCTTTCCGTAGAAAAACTGCCGAACAAAATGTACCTGATCAAGTAAGAGCGAGTACCGCCGCCGGCTATTTGGCCAGGCGCCCGGAGGTAAGGGTGTCGGCGCTGATGATGCCGACATCACGCAGAAGCTGGGCCTGCAAGATATTGAATTGAATAATGGCATCGGCCTTGCGTACCAGGGCCTGGGTAAAGTCACGCTGAGCGTTAATTACGTCGATGTTGGTACCGACGCCGTTAGCCAACCTAACCCGGGCCAGACGCAGTTCTTCCGCCGAGGAAAGTACTTCTTTAGTAGCCACTTCAATCTGCCGCTCGGCGGTCTGACTTTGCAGATAGCTGTCTCGCACCTGCTGGTAGACATCCATTATTGTCTTATTGACGCGCAAGGAAGCCTGGCGAGCCTGGGCTCGTGCCGCCTGCACATTGGCCAGATCGGGCACCCCGAGGGAAAGATAGTTCCAGTCTACTTGCACGCCGATCTGATACGACTCCCGCACGCGGCGATTAATCACCGTGCCGGGATTGTAGACCATGCCGGCCGGTACCACGGTGGAGGCCGTGGTAACCAGACCTGTGTTTTGAATATTGGTCAAGATGGACTGCGGCGCGGCATTCTGAGCCAGGGGCACGGCCGTATAACTGGGCGCCGTGGTGGTATAGGAAGTACCCAGAGTCTGTCCATTACCGGCATAGCTGCCGAAGAACTGGAACTGCGGATAAAGAGGCGCCGCCTGCACCTGGATGTTGCGCTTGGCGGCAATGCGCAATTCCTCGAACTGCTTCAATTCGGGACGGTTCAAGATAGCGATGTTGATCAGACGGTTGATGTCGAGGCTGGGGTCAACCAGGCGCACCTTGCGCACTTCCGACTCCACCGAGAGCAAATTCACCGTGGCATTCAAGTTAAGGGCCGTGGCCAGATTGATAGCGGCCCGCCTCAGTCCTACCTCCTGGGTGAGCAAGCCCTGCTCATCCCGAGCCAGCTGAGTCTCCGACTGCAAAACCTGAAAGCGTGTACCGGTGCCGGCTTTCTCCAACTGGCGGTTCAAAGAGACCTGGGCTTTTGAAACATCTACCGCGCGCGTCTGGATCTGCAAGAGCGCCTGATTGCGCACCAGCTCGTAGTAAGCGCGGGTGATGGACAGCAAAGTATCATTGATGGTGGCTTTGTACTGCTCGCGACTGGCCCGGAAGTTGTGCAGGCTGGCCAGGGAGCCGAACATGACGGAGCCGCCGCGAAAACCATAGAACCTGTAGCCGGCTGATACAGAAACAAAGGGATTGGCGAAAGTAATGGGAATGGCACCGCCAATCAAGCTGGTACCAGCCTGGTAGAGAGAGCGATACTGCATGAGAGCATCGGGCAGGAATTTGCCGAAAGCCCCCACTGAAAGCCATTTATTCTGGGTCATGGCTTCACGCTGAATACGAATATCCAGATTGTTATCGAGACAATAAAGCACCGCTTCCTTCAAGGACACCGGCTGCGTGTAACTGGCCTCCAGGCGAATCGGCGGCAGGGTAGCGGAAAGCGGCATCAGCTCTCCACCGAGCGGCAGCCTCAATTCAATGGCCTCGCCCTGCAAGAAGCGCTGGCGAAAACTCTCGGCCTGGGTGTTGATCACCTCGTAGTCTTCTTTGCGCTTGCTTGGCACCAGGCCGGAAGGGTCAGGAGCAGTACTGCCGGTATAGGCGCCGGCGGCGTCTCGAGAAAGCCCGCTGGCGGGACCGGTGAGCGCATCGTTGACGGGCACCTGAGCGGGCGGCGCATCGACCTTATCAAGGGATTCTGCGGGCGCATCTTGACCGGTTGCCGCTCCTGTACCGGAAGCCGCGGACGCCTCTTGCGCCCAAAGGGCCTGATGGGGAGCCAGAGCCAGAGTCAAAAGACACAGACTTGAGAGAATTCTTGCTTTGCTTACCGGGGATTCCTGCATAACATCTGCCTGTTGAATGAAGTTTTCTCTACCGTTCTTACTTCACGAGAGCTTGCACCGCCTTGAACTTGTCTGTGCCGGCTTCCTTGAGCATTTCAAAAAGAGCCATCTCCATCACGGTCAAATCAGCGCCGTTACTTCTCATCTTCTCAAGGGCCGCCCGCTTATTGGGCGCAAAACGACTGCCCACGGCGTCTTCGACCACATGCACCTGATAGCCCAGGCGAAGCAGCTCGTGCACCGATTGATTGACACAGACATGGGTTTCAATGCCGGTGACAATCACCTGCTTCACAACCGCCAGGTTCTTCAGATGCTCCACAAACCCGTCGGCGCCGGTCACGGGGAAGCAATTCTTCTCAAAGTAGCAAGCCTCGGGGGCGGCATCCTTGATGGCGCTCACGGTGGGACCGAGGCCTTTCACGTACTGCTCGGTGATAATCACGGGCAGCCCTAGAATGGATGCTGCTTTCAGCATGATGACAATATTTTTGACCAGCCCCTCAAAGCCATCGATGTGGCTGGCAAAGCGCTCCTGCACATCCACCACCACCAGACAGGCTTTTTGAGCGTCGAGAAGTTTTTCATGCCGGCTCAAAGTATCCAAGAGCCTCCGGTTTTTGAGAGTATGTTGAGACTAAGCTAGCAGGAGAAGCCAACCATTTGGTGAATATCGACCAATAATTGCCCCCGGGGCCAGTTAGGAATTACTCAGGTACGGGTCAGCAATTTCGCCCTTGTGTAAACAAGCCTAAATGCTAAGGAGAAGCTCTTTGCCCTCGACCCGTAATTTATGATATAAATCCACATGACGGGGCGTTAGCGCAGTTGGTAGCGCGCTTCAATGGCATTGAAGAGGTCACGAGTTCGACTCTCGTACGCTCCACCATCTCATAAGCAAGATAAGCCCGGCATGTCCGGGCTTTCGCTTTTGGTGCCGGCCGATCGGCGGCATCCTTTGCCAACCCTGGGAAAATTCTAAAATTTAGCTAGAATGTAATCCGTAAGCGCTACCGGCTCAGAGGACGACGCTCTGAAGGAGGGGTAAAGTGGCCAAAAAACCAAACAACCTCGTCCTGGTCACCCCCTTTGTCATGCTCTTCGTGGGCTTTATTGCCATGGGAATAAGCACTGTTTCCCACAGTATCGATCACCTGGCGGCAGCCATGACCAGGGTCGAACACCCCAAAAGCCCCGACTTTTCAGCCTACGATCACTTGCTGAAAGATTGCGTAAAGAATGTAGAGGGGCGCAATCTGGTTGATTACAACAAGGTCAAGAGTAGTCCCTATCTGGGGCAGGCCCTGGCCATGGTGGCAAGAACAGCTACCGACAAGTTTGAAAACGGCACCGACAAGATTGCCTTCTACATCAATACATACAATTTACTGGCAATCAAGTGCATCGCCGACCGCTTTCCCGTGAGCACAGGCAAGCAGACCTCAGCCGACATGCACAAGCGGCTCTTCGTGGTGGGAGGTAAATCTCTAAGCGTCGATACGGTCATGCGCCAGGAAATCACCCCCCTGCTCACCGACGACCTGCCCCGGGAATACAACCCTGATTTTGCCGTTTTCCTTCTCACCCGCGGCACCATGGGCGAGCCCGACATCACCAGTCACGCCATCACGCGCGACACAATCACAGAAGATGGCGAGGCGAATATGCGGCGCTTTATCGCCAGCAAAAGAAATGTCTATATAGGTCCGAAGGGAGAAGAGTTTCTCATATCACCCTGGTTTCAATGGCAGGGCGTCATTTTCGGTGCAAGACACCGCGACTTGCACAGTTACGTCTACAGCCTCCTTGACGAAAAGGATCAGCGCGAAAACAGCGTATTCTGCATGCGCCAGTACCATGCTCGCTTCGATTGGAGAATAAATGACATCCACGCCTGAAAAGGCTCTTGAGCGCCTGGTCCCCTCCAGCTTGAGACTGCTCCTCTTATTTTTGTGCATCTGCCAGCTTAACGCCTGCAAGGCCCAGGAGAGTCCGGAAAGTCCGCAAGTGACGCCGCCTCTAAAGAAGCCGACTCCCATCAAGCGTGTCAAAGTGGAGTTGACCGATAGCAATCCGATTTATGTGAGTTATCCGCAAGGCGGAACAACCGCCATCACGGCAAGCAGCAGCTTCATCATAGGCTCAGTTTTGCCGGGAGGCAGTTTGAGCATCAACGGTAAACCGGTAAGCCTCAATAAAGACGGTTTCTTTGCCCAGACCGTGCCCCTGACCAGGGGCGTCAATCGCTTCCAACTGCTCTACACCAGGGATGGTGCCCAAACTCCTTATTCGGCTTTTGTTCAATTAGTAAGAGAAAAGCTGAGAGAGCCACTTTCTCCCTCCTCCCTGGTCATCTCCGGCGAGGGCGTCGAGCCCGGTGACGACCGGGCCCTCACCGCCGGCGATATCATTGAATTTTCCTGCCATGCCACACCCGGGGCAGCCGTCTATGTGGAACTGGCCGGCAAGAAGATTGAGATGGCCAGCCTGGCAAGTTTAAGAGCGAGGGCGAAGGAGCGCACTGGTCCGGGCATCAACCGGGGTCTCGAAGCCGCCTACGGACAGATCTTTCAACGGTTCCCCCAGCACTCCCCCGATCTATATCTGGGGCTCTATCGTATCGAAAACGGCGATTTTTTCACCAACTGTCATCCTCGGTTTGTCCTCACCAAAGGCGGTAAGAACACCAGTCTCACTCTCGGCACCAATATATCGGTGGTCAAGCAACCACTTATGGCCCATACCATTCACGACGATACCATTGTGAGAGTGGCACCGGAACTGGCGCGTCTCACCCCGTTGCCGGCAGGAGTAAGACTGATCACGGACGGCTATCAGAAAGACAACATTCGCTGCCTTTACAAAGCAGGCAAGCATGTCTGGATAAAAAGAGAAGACTTGCAATTCGAGCCGCCCGGTGCTCCCGCACCACGGGCGGTGTGCCGTTCCGTGCAGGTAGAGAAAGACGACTGGGGCGAAATAGTTTCAATTCCCATGAGCCAGAGGCTACCCTTCCTGATTGAGCAGGCAGTAAGTGCCGGCTCAAACAAGCTGCAAGTCAAAATTTACGGGGCGCAGTCAGATACGGACTGGGTTTATCAGTCGCCGGCCGACGGTGAAGCAAGATTGATTGAAGATGTGGCCTGGAAACAACCGGACGACGGCGTCTATGAAATCGACATCGCCCTCAAGCCGGGAAGGCAGTGGGGCTACTTCGCCGAATACAAAGAAAACAATCTCAATTTACACATAAAGTATCCGCCCCGTCTGGTAAGCACCGCAGAAAAAGGACGTTCGGAGAGACCGCTTGAGGGTCTTGTGATTTGCGTCGATCCCGGTCATGGCGGTCTGGAAAGCGGCGCACTCGGACCGTCCGGTTTGTGCGAAGCCGAGGTCAATCTGGCTATCGCCAAGAAATTCAAAGCGGCCCTGGAGAAAGAAGGAGCCACCGTCTTCATGACAAGGGAAGAAGACATCGATGTCTCCCTCAACGACAGAGTAGCCTTTGCCAGGGATAAGAAAGTGGACTTACTTATCTCGGTGCATAACAACGCGCTGCCGGATGGACGAGATCCCTTGAAGGAGCACGGCACTTCCACCTACCGCTACCATCCCCAATCCATAGAGCTGGCCCGCTGCCTGAAAGACTCTATGGTCAAGGAACTGGAGTTGCCTGATTTAGGCGCCCGCTATCAAAACCTGGCCCTGTGCCGTCCTACAGCCATGCAAGCGGTGCTGGTGGAAGTGGCCTTTATGGTCAATCCCGATGAATATAGCAACCTCATTAACAGCCAGTGGCAAAACAAAGCAGCCAGAAGCCTGGTAAATGGCTTACTGTCATATTTTGCCCGCAAATAAAAGCGTTGCCAGGCAGCAATTAGAACTGTTGGCGGGGCGGCATCGGCCCCAGGGGATCCAATTTGAAACTTCTTTCGAGCTCTTGCCTGTAAGCCATATTAGTTAGAGCTTCCACCGAGTACAGTTCGTCGTGCCAGTAACTATCTTCCCGATCCTTAAGGTCATCCAGACGCTTACGGAGATTGGCGGGAATGAGTTCTTCTTGCATTAATCGCCTCGAATCTAGACTGAAAGTGTTCCTGTATTATGCCTGGAGAATGATTTGTTGACTTATCGCACTGCCATCTTATGTGGTGCCTTTTCGATCAAGAAATCATTAAACTAAATCTCACATGCACAGCACTAGTTTAAGTCCTTCATTGGGATAAGCAATTCTTGACTTCTTCGCATATCCAGAAGAAACCGGCACCGGCTGTGGCTTTCAGATTTGTCTACTTAAAATCTTGGCTTAGACTTTGACAATATATACTTCCAGCGGCAGTTCCGATCCAAATGATTCGTTTTCGGAGGTTCAGTGAATATACTCGGTGGGAATCACTAACGTCTTATAATAAAGAGATGAATTTAAAGCTTCGACTGGAAAAATTATGCGACGCCCGCGCCTGGGTCAAACTTTCCTTTGCCGACGGAACCGCGCTTGTGGGGCGACTTTTACGCATCGGGCAAGACTATGTGGAGCTTGAGACTTTTGGTGATCCGGAAAAGCGTTACTCTTCCGACCATGCCAGCGATTACTCCAGGCATTTGATTCCCCTGGGGCTGATAAAACTGCTCACCGTCGAATCACCGGCTTTTGCCGAATACGAAAGGCGCAGGCTCGATTATTTGTCGAGGCTCGATTCGCACGATGCGCCCGACCTGGAGCGCTAGGCTTTAGGAGCTACTGTCATTCGTTCTTTACGGCGCTTAGCCCAACCCTCAATTATTTCCTGGCGCGCCCGACCAACAGCGAGGGCACCGGAAGGCACGTCTTTGGTAACAACGGTGCCTGCACCTACAACAGCTTCCGCGCATAATTCAACCGGTGCCACCAGCACCGAATTACTGCCGGTGGAGGCACCGTCACCAACTATGGTGCGATCTTTGCGCTTGGTGACATGATCGTAATTTGCCGTGATAGTGCCGGCGCCGATATTAACATTGCTACCCAGGCTGGCATCGCCGATGTAGGAGAGATGCCCGACATTGGTGTGATCTCCCAGGGTTGCTTTCTTCAATTCTACGAAATTTCCAACTTTTGAGGCGCTGCCCACGGCATTACCTTCCCGCAAATGGGCAAAAGGACCAACCCTGGCGCGATCACCAATGACGGAGTCATTGACATAGGAATTGACCACCGAGGCACCGGCCCCTACACGTACCCGCCCCTTCATGACAGTATAGGGTCCGATCAGACAGTCGGCGCCGATTTCGATGTCGCCGGTAAGAATGCAGCCGGGCATAATGGTGGTCTCCTGCCCGATTTTTACCTCCGGACAAATCCAGGTACTGAGCGGATCGACGATGGTGACGCCGCTCTCCAGTGCCAGCCTGCTTACGGTGATATCGCGCAAGTGCCTGGCTGCCTCCGAAAGTTCCAGACGCGAGTTGATGCCGGCCATCTCCCGCCAGTCGGTAAGAGCCACAGCCGCAGCGCCTGCTCCCGATTTGTAGGCCCAACCAACCAGGTCGGTAAGGTAATACTCTTTCTGCTTGTTTTCGCAAGTCAACGACTGCAGACCGTCTTTCACCGCAGGCCAGCTCAAACAGTAGATGCCAGTATTTACCTCACAAATAGCCTTTTCGGCCGGACTGGCATCCTTATCTTCTACAACAGCCCTGACCTTACCGGCTTCATCCCGAACGATGCGGCCATAGTTCTTAGGGTCTTCAACGATAGCCGTCAGGGCTGTAACAGCGGCACCGGACTGCTCATGACTCAAGAGCAAGTGCTTGAGCGTGGCACTTTGTATGACCGGTGCATCTCCCACCGTGACAATTACATAACCCTTGAAACCTTCAAGGGCAGGCGCTACTTGCATTACGGCGTGGCCGGTACCCAGTTGCGGTTCCTGTAAATGAGTGAGACAGGAGCCGTCCTCAAAGGTTTTTTCGACAAAATCGCGCACCAGCTCGGCTTGATGGCCGACCACCACGTGCAGTTTCTCGGGAGCGAGAGCCTGACACTGCCTTACAACCCGGCTCAAGATCGGCATGCCGAGTACCTCATGCAAAACCTTGGGCTTGGCCGACTTCATGCGCTTGCCCTGTCCAGCAGCCAAAATAATTGCTCTCACCGCTACCATAACTACTCCCGAGAGCCGCATGGCGGCGCTCTTGAAAAACTATCGCCTGTGACAGGTTAGGTTAACACAAGAGCCTGCCTCGTGCTAAGAACTGGACAGGCTCTAATGTTCAAAAGCGTCAAAAAAAGCGAGGCTCCCCACTTGGGAGAGCCTCTAAAAATGCTCGCAGGGTTGGTGCTGCCCCAACAGGCTCAATCCCTTGTGCCTCTCTACTGGAGTGACTGCGATATCAACATGTTAATTCTTACCTGAAAGCCCTTGAGACACCTGCCTTTTAACCTTTCGTTTATTTTGCCTGTAACGAAAATGCATAACAATAGAAACCAGATTATCATCTACTTTTAGTCAGAGCTCTTGAGTGAGTATGTGGCATATAGCTAGAGACTCGGGCTTAAGATATCGGAAGTAGACGAAAAGGTCAGCAAAATGTTGCCAGCAGCTATCAAAACGCCATACCAAGCCGGAAAAAGCTCTAAAGTCGGCAGATTTTTTATCAGACTGGCCTGGCTTTATCTGGCCTTGACTCTGGTTCAGTTCGCCGCTTCACCGGCCCTGGCCCAGAGACGACCGGCCGGCAAGCCCCAGACCCAGTCGAGCGGTCCAAGACCCTATCCGGAGTTTCGCAGCCGTTTCGGAGTAATTCGCTGGCTTTCCGACCAGATGCCTCTTAAAGTCTTCGTCAGTCGCGGTTTGAGCCTCGACTCCATCATGGACCCGCAATTAGGAGCCCCCGTTGCCAATGTCGACAACCTGGCAGCCTGGCCCAATCTGGTGGCGCAAATAGTGGAAAATCCCCAACAATGGAACAGCCTGGGGGTGGCCGAAGGCTATGTGGACGGACATTATCAGGCCGCCCTGGAAGGTGTCAGCGCCTGGAAAGCCTTTGAACCGGAAGGCTTTCTTTCTTACCAGATCACCAATGACCCGCAGGAGGCTGACATCTACGTCTTCTTCACCAAGCAGTTTGTCAACAAACTGGGCATGGCCCTTTTCGCCAATGACATCAGGGGTTACACTTCCAAGACAAATTTCCCATACAAGGCCATTCTCGCCGGTGGGCAGGCCGCCTTCAAACCAGTGGTGATCGTCTTGCGCACTACCGAAGCCAGAGGCGCTTCTATGCCCCTGGGCAAAATGAAAGCCGCTGCAACTCACGAGTTTGGTCATGCCCTCGGCATAGAGGGACACAGCACCAACGCTGCCGACCTGATGAGCGTGTACTACGGCAGGGGCGTCATCTCGCCAAACGACGCGGCCACACTGCGCTATCTCTATCGACTGCAACCGGATTTAATCCCCTGAGTGCCAAAGGCGAAAAATGCCCAGAAACGATGATCACTACATGAGAAACCGAGGCGTGCGCAAGCCCCGGGCTCCTTATGGTGATTATTCCAGTGCAGACGACCAGGGCAGCGAGGATATGGAACCGGCAAGGGCACCGGACAACGGCGCACGTTCCAATCGCCAGGATAGCTTCCGGGCATCGCGCGGGGCTCCTGCAAGCTTTCGGGAATTAGATCGAAAAGCCAGGGAAGAAGCGGAAGAGGAGAAGGAAAAGAAGCGAAAAAAAGACCGCAAGCGGCTCTTCAACCTGCTCAGCAATGAAGCCCTCTGCCTGGCCATTATCTTTGCCATGATTGCCACCTTCAACTACATGAGCAGTGATTACACCGGCGAATACCTGACATCGAATCCGCAACTGGGGCTGGTTAAACTATCGCTTTTGCGGCGTGCCGCATCGGTGGAGGGAGAGCTCTGTTATGGGCGCTATCCGAATATGCAGATGAATAGCGGCGTAGACCCGGGGAAACCAAATCAACGCATGGAATTCTCCACCTCTTAAGAATGGCAGGAAGCAGGCAATTTACCACACAAGGCCGTCTTCCTTGGCACCATCAGTAGTAGCGCCGCCGTAGGCACCCTGGTAGACGCCCGCGGCAAGTACAAGCTCAAACTGGAAAAGAACATGGTGGCATCGGTGTTTCGGCAATTCCAGGCCCATCTGCCGGTCCTCCCCACCTTCCAGCCGCCCACCTGGGTGAAGACCGAGAAACCGCTGATTGCACCGACTAAGCCTGGCTTTTCCAGGGAAGAACAAATCAGGCAACTGCAACTACCCGCTTTGCGCAAGCAATTGGAAGAAGAGCACTTGCTGAAAGAAACGCCGGCCAAACAGCCAGGCAAGCGCGGGGTCAACCCCGCCACTTTCAAAGACAGTTTTGACTACTCTAAATATCGCCGCTTTCAACAAAACAGCGCTTATCCCGGTCGCCTTGATCCAGGTCAAACGCACTATCGCCTGGATAATGGGAAAGCTCGATGACCGTTGCCGCCGGCGGGCAGAAAAGACGGATATTACTGCGCGGATCTGCCCCCAGCCCCCGGGAGATATGAATGGTTGTCTCACCACGGCAAAGTACGCCGCTTGCTTCATGACGAGCCAGTTCCGAATCAGTGACAAGGGCGCCGAAACCCGGCAATCTAATTTGCCCGCCATGGGTATGTCCGCCAAATGCCATGTGGAAACCGGCATCAGCTAACATCTCCAGCTTCCGAGGCAAGTGAAAAAGTCCCAGCCGCAGCGATTGCGGCGGCGCCATTTCCATCAGGCCCATGAGCTCATCTCTAGCGATACCGGGATAGTCGATGCCGACAATATAAATGTCTTCATCGGTCAGATGGACGCTTTCATTGACCAGCACCGTGAAACCACCCTGCCTGAGTGAACGGGCATGGGGGGTGACATCTTTCTTCCGAGCAGGGTGGCGCAGTTTCTTGATCACACGACCGAGGGTCTTGTTCAAGATGCTGTAGTCATAATAGTCGTGATTGCCAAAGACCGCATAGGCTCCCAGACGGGGCTTACGGCTCAGAAGATGCTCACCGTATTTAATACCATGCTCAAACTCGAAAACATCGCCGGTTAAAACCACCATGTCATAGTCATCATCAGTGATACTGCGGATGAACTCTACCTTGTGATCGTCGGAACCGCTCAAATGCAGGTCGGAAAGGTGCAGAATGCGCAAATCATGGCGACGCCCACCGGCGGCGGTCCGGGAGCGTGTCCGCAGCTTCAGGGTCTCCAACCGATACTTGCGAGTCTCAACTCGAGTGCCGTAGAAGAAGAGGGCCAGTCCGGCAAGGCCAAGCCCTAAACCGGAAAGGGAGAGGATGCCTACCAACTTGACCGCACCACTCTTACTCTTCTTGAGGTTCTTAGCGGGCTTGCGCCGTACCCTCTTGAAGAGCAACATAATGAGATACCAGGCTATTTTGGCTTGCATAATGGCTATCTAGATCAGTTCAAAGCGTTCCCGAGATTCGAAGCGCTCGTCTTGTGCCGTTTCGAAAGTATCGACACTAACAAAGCGCCCATCTCTACTTTTACCACTATTGCCGTCGGTCCTGCCGATATCCGGAGCCGACAGGGTAGAAGCCAGCCAACGAAACGGGAAACCGATGCCGATCAGTGCCAGAGCGCCCAGTATGTCGTAAGGCAGCGGATACCAGGTCATATTGCGAGCCAGCTCAAAAACCCATGGCTGCCAGGCCAGGGCGGCCGAAGTGCCGTTCATCACATAGGAAAACAAGACGCTGCCGAAAAGATACATCAGCCCGCACAGGTGGGTGACACTCAGCCCTGCCACCACAGCCAGAGACTGACTCAAGGTAGTGCGCCGCCCCCTGGTGATCATACCGGCCACCCAGGCGGTGGGAATGAGTGCCAGCAGGTAGCCGAAGCCGGGCTCATTACAGTAGCTGAAACCGCCCCCGGCCGCAAAGGGATGGATTCCGAAGAAGGGTCCGAGCAGACCCAGTGCCACGAAAATGAAACAGGCCACCACGCCCAGGTAGGGCCCGAGCACATAGCCGACGAAAACAGCGGCGGGAGCCATGGGGCAATAATTGGTAGAGCGGTACTGGGGGGCTTCATGCTTGAAGCCGGGAAAAACGGCCATCACTTTCGCTTCGGCCTGTTCGGGTAGAGCGAGCACGGCGGCGTCAACTCGGTTTTGCAGGAAAGCCGCCAGGTTCCGCTGGCTGGAAACCGGCACGCTGATAGCGGTAAATGCCGAGAGGAAAAGCACCAGCACCGAGAGCATGGTCATCACAACCTGCCCCACCGAGGACTTGCGCTTAACACGAGTAATTGATGCCGGTCCCTGAGAACGCAAAAGAATTCCTCAATAGCACTGCTATTTTACTGGCGTCCCTATTGTCGTCTTAAGGCTCAAGGCAAGTCAAGTCCTTAGATATCCAATGCATTTACAGTTGAGGTAAAAATCCGGAAAAATAAGATTCCTCTCTCCTGAGTATCCGCTAACCTGAAGCCTGGGATTCTTCCTCAAGGCGGTCACCAAGAAAGAGTTTTTCCAGGCCCTGATAAGAAAGCCCCTTTTCCTTAATGCGCTTTTGAAAGAGGGTGAGAAATTCCGGCGAGGAAAGGCGATCAGTCCAGAGCACCAGCGCATCTTCATCGTTATCCTGGTAATAATTGCGGCGCACTCCCAGGCTGCGGAAGCTATATTTGCCGTAAAGCTTCTGGGCCGAATCATTGGAAACCCGCACTTCCAGAGTGACCCAATCGGCTCCTACCTTGCGGGCTTGAATGATGTCGTTGATGAGCAGGCGCTCACCCACATAGAGCCGCCTGTAATCCGGGTGCACCGCCAGGGTTGTGACATGGGCTTCCTCGCCAATCAACCAGAAGCCTGAATAACCAAGCACCCGCTCATTCTCATGCTCCCTGGCTGCATAATAAAACCCGGAAGGATTGATAAGCTCATTCATAAAAGACTGGCGAGTCCAATGATGTGAGCCGAATGCCACCGGCTCAATATCCATAACCTGCTCTAAATCACCAATGGTGAGAGGGCTTATATCAATGACTTTCGACTCTTTCGACACCATCGCCTTTCTTCAGCGTAATGGAAGCACCGCGCAAATATAGGGGCTCGACCTTAAGATAAGGGTGGGCTTGCGCGGATGACAAAGATAACCTAAGCAGAGCCAGTTTAGACTGGGTGAGGGCCATATTCTTTACGGGCTGCGCCTCAAGCAAACCCTCAGGGCAGGGAGCCAGCCGCGCCAAAACCGCCGGTTCCACGGCAATGACAGCATTTTCGAACCGGCAGGAGGTGAAAAGCTCCCGGGCCGCCTCGTAGGTCAAATATGAAGGAGGCAGATTGGCAGAGCCCTCCATCACCTGCAGATCAAAGTAACCTTCAGCAAAAGGCAGAACCGAATAAACGGCCGCATAACAATGGCTGCGGGAAGCTTCTTTAACGATTCCTACAACCGTGGCACCGCTGGCGGCTGCCAGATCGTAACATGCACTTTCCAGAGAATTTATGCCAATCAAGGGAATAGCAAGAATCTGGGACAAAGTGCGGGCCGTCACCACCACCACTCTTACACCGGTAAAACCGCCAGGTCCAATACCAACACAAATCGCCTGCAACTGCTCCCGTTTAAGGGAAAGCTCGGACATCAGTCTGTCGATGGTTGGAATCAGACAGCAAACTGTGCCCTGGCGATCACTGCGCTCCTGCCCGTCAAAATCAAGGCGTTCCGAGGCCAACACTTGAAAATCTTCAAACCCTGAGGCGCCTTCCTGCCATTGGCTGCGAAAGCGGGCACTGACAATGGAGACCGAAAGATCCCGTCCGCTGCCGTCGAAGGAGAGCATCAACATGGAGGATCAGTCACGACTCCCGGAAGATTCACCCTTGGAACCGGAATCGACCCGTGCTTCCGGCGGAATCACCGGGTTGTCGGTAGTCTCGCTCACAGACTCAGGCTTTGGGGAGACGTTCTGCACTGCCTCCTCCGCATGGTCGCCGCTGCCGTTGGAAGGACCCTCGCCGCTGAGTGCAACCTCGCTGGCTTCCTCGATGGCACGCTCGAGACCTTCTTCGCCTTCCGCCACCACTTCTATATTGCCGCTCTCGATCATTTCTTGCAGCATCTCGGGGGTCAGGCCCTGCTGCCGCAGCACTTCCATTTGAATAATGCTGAGGAATTCTTCCGGCGTCACACCATCCGGAAGTTGAGATGGATCGATCATATCGGCAGTGATCTGGGAAATATCGAATATTTCCATGGGTTCCGGCTGAGGCTGAGCCCTGAAAACCTGCTGAATCGATTCGGCTTGGATGGAGCGCAAAAGTTGGTTGAACATATTGAAGGCTTCCCGCTTATATTCTTGCAGCGGGTCTTTCTGAGCATAGGCCCGAAGCTGAATGCCTTCTCTCAAGAGATCGATGTTGTGCAGATAATCCACCCACTTGGTGTCGATATTGTGCAGCAAGACCTGGCGCTCGAATTCACGCATCTCATCGAGACCAACATGCTCTTCCCGCACTTTGTAAGCGGTTTCCATGGCGTCCCAGAGTTTCTCTCTCATATCATCATAAGAAAGTCCCTTCAGTTCGGCCACCTTCACATCATGCATCATGGGAATGTCCATGGAGAGTGCCTGCAGCACCTCGGGCAATCCTGACTCTTCAAAGAGATCGGGCGGAGCATCGGGATCGAGATGGGCCTCAAGGATCAAGTCGAGGTGCTCTTTCATCATGTCCAGCATGCCGTCCCGCAAGTTGGCTTTCTCAAGGATACGACGACGTTCCCGGTAGATAACTTCCCTCTGGGTACTCAAAACATCGTCGTACTGAAGCACGTGCTTACGCATGTCGAAGTGGTGAGCTTCCACTTTCTTCTGGGCGCCTTCGATGGAGTTTGTCACCATGCCGGACTCAATAGGCATGTCTTCATCAGCCTTGATGATGTCCATCAAGCGCGAAATATGTTGACCACCGAAGATGCGCATGAGCTGGTCTTCCAGCGAGAGGAAGAAGCGCGTTGTACCGGGATCGCCCTGACGACCAGCCCTACCTCTTAGCTGGTTGTCGATACGGCGAGCCTCGTGCCTTTCGGTACCAATGATATGCAAGCCACCAATACTGGTGACTTCCTCATGTTCCCTATCAGTGATGACCTTCATTTCCTTGGTCAATTCCTTGAGACGAGCTTCGTATTCAGCCATCTTTTCCGGGTCGGAATGAAGCTCTTCGTCCTTAAATTCTTTTGCCAATTTCTCTTTGGCCAGATACTCGGCGTTTCCACCAAGCAAAATGTCGGTACCACGACCAGCCATGTTGGTGGCCACGGTGACAGCACCTTTTCGCCCGGCCTGAGCTACGATCATGGCTTCCTTCTCGTGATGCTTGGCATTCAAGACCGCATGAGGAATACCCTTTCTAATAGCCGACACCACTTTAGCGGTGCGCAGAGCCGAGTAGGCCCGATCAAGGAATTCTTCTTCTTTCGGGTACTCTTTCTCTAATTTCTTCACCACTTCATCGAGTTTGTCGGCATCGATCTGACCGGGTCGCTCCATAATTTTGCGCAGGGAAGCAATGTTCTCGCCTTCCAGCTTGCGCCTGCCCATAAGTTCTTCCAGGCGCTTAATTTTGAAGAGCAGAAACTCATTCATCTTGGCCGGTCGAGTGAGCAGATCGTCAATAAGTTCAGACTTCTCAATCGAGACGGTACCAACAAGAACCGGGCGTCCGGCTTCGTTCATGTCGACAATCTCTTCCACCACCGAGATGTACTTCATTCGCTCGGTCTTGTAGATGACGTCGGGATTGTCCTGACGCTGCGACTTACGATTGGTGGGAATTGATACCACATCCAGGTTGTAAATTTTGGCGAATTCCGGCGCTTCCGTCATGGCTGTGCCGGTCATACCGGCCAACTTGGGATAGAGCCTGAAGAGATTCTGATAAGTGATAGAGGCAAACGTCATGGTTTCCTCTTGAATCGGCACGCGCTCCTTGGCTTCAATGGCCTGGTGCAGTCCATCACTCCAGCGGCGGCCTTGCATCATCCTACCGGTGAACTCATCGACGATGGTCACTTCCGGCTTGCCTTCCTCGTTGGGCACGATTACATAGTCGGTGTCCAGCTTGTAGATTTCCTTGGCGCGCAGGGCCTGCACCAGGTGATGGGCGTAGTTGTGGTGCATATCAAACAGGTCGTCGACCCCGAGCATCTTCTCGGCATTGATGATGCCGCGCTCGGTGAGCATGACGTTGCGCTGTTTTTCGTCTACATAATAGTCGCAGTCTTCGTCGTCCTTATCTTTGCCTCGCTCCAACAAGGGCGAAATCTGCGACATGCGCACATAAAGCTCGGTAAAGGAATCTCTCGGATAACCGGAAATAATGAGCGGCGTTCTCGCTTCGTCAATGAGAATGTTGTCGACTTCGTCGACGATGGCGAAATAATAGGGACGCTGCACCAACTCATCAAGAGACTTGCGCATGTTGTCGCGCAGATAGTCGAAGCCGTATTCGTGGTTGGTACCATAGGTGATATCAGTGCGGTAAGCCGCCGCCTTTTCCCAATCGGGCTGATGGGAATAGACAAGCCCGGTAGACAGGCCCAGGAAGCCATAAAGACGACCCATCCACTCGGAATCTCGGCGAGCCAGGTAGTCGTTGACGGTAACTACATGAGCGCCGCGTCCGGCCAGGGCGTTCAGGTAAGTAGGGAGGGTGGCTACCAGGGTCTTACCTTCCCCGGT
>Ga0268298_10000425_pt1 | contig 54131 bp, 45 predicted proteins | sample WWTPWeurt_MetaG_FD_194462 | JGI IMG/M metagenome (GOLD analysis project Ga0268298, IMG submission 194462) | Activated sludge microbial communities from WWTP in Nijmegen, Gelderland, Netherland - WWTP Weurt | ecosystem: Engineered > WWTP > Aerobic digester > Activated sludge | place... | reverse complement strand
GGTGGCGGAAGCCGAAGGCGGTGAGCATGGACCCATGCACAAACATCTGGGGGCCTTCGACCTGATTGCCTTCGGAGTTGGTGCCACAATCGGCTCGGGCATCTTTGCTCTTACAGGCACCGCCGCCGCCGGGCAGGTCTCCCTTCACCACGACTGGTGGTCCACCCCCCTCACCAATTTCTTACTTGGTTCTACCCTGGGGCGGGAAGGGGCGGGACCGGCCATAGTCATTTCGTTCATTCTGGCTGCCATGGCCTGCGGTCTGGCTGCTCTTTGCTATGCGGAGTTAGCCAGCATGATACCGGTATCCGGCTCTGCCTATACCTTTGCTTATGCCAGCCTGGGCGAAGTAATCGCCTGGATTATCGGTTGGGATTTGATTCTGGAATATGCAGTGGGCAATGTGGCCGTAGCCGTCAGTTGGAGCGATCATTTTCTGCATCTGGTGCACGGAATGACCGGCCACGGTTTGCCTCTCTGGCTCACGGCCGATACCACCACGGCTCTTTCCCGCATTGCCGACCGGGCCTCCCCTCAAAACGCTCTCTATTCAAGCTTTGACCTGCCTCAATTGTTTGGGCACCCCTTCGCCGTCAATTTACCTGCTTTGCTTATCGTTGCCGCTGTCACCTGGGTTCTGGTGGTGGGCATCAAGGAAAGCGCCCGGGCCAATAGCATTGCCGTAGCCGTGAAGGTGTTGGTCGTGCTCTTCTTCATTATCTATGGTGCCACCCTGGTTAAGCCGGAAAACTGGGTGCCCTTCGCCCCCAACGGTTTATCAGGCATCATGGGCGGTGCGGCCATCGTCTTTTTCTCCTTTATCGGTTTCGACGCCGTGTCATCTACGGCGGAAGAAACCAAGAATCCGCAGAAGGATATGCCCATCGGTATGATTGGCTCCCTGCTTATCTGTACTTTCCTCTATGCCGCCGTTTCTCTGGTTTTGACCGGCATAATGCCCTACCAGAAGTACGCCAACGATGCGGCCCCGGTGGCCACAGCCATGGCACAGGGCGGCAATGCCTGGGCTTATCTGATAGTGACCATAGGCGCCCTGGCCGGCATGACTTCCGTTTTATTGGTCTTTCAGCTTGGTCAGCCGAGAATCTTTATGGCCATGGCCAGAGACAGACTCTTGCCCGCTTTCTTTGCCAAACTCCATCCCCACTACCGCACGCCCTTTATTCCCACCATTTTGACTGGGCTTCTGGTCGGTATTTCTTCTTTGCTTATTGATATCGGCCAGGCGGCCGAACTGACCAATATTGGCACCCTGGCTGCTTTCATCATTGTCTGCGCCGGTGTGATTCTCTTGCGTAAGACCGAACCTGATGTGCACCGCCCCTTCAAATGTCCGCTGGTGCCGCTGGTCCCGGCTCTCGGTATTGCTTCCTGTTTCCTGCTTATGCTGTCGCTGCCTGTAATCACCTGGATTCGTTTTGTGGCCTGGATGGCTCTTGGTTTTGCCATCTATTTTCTCTATGGCTTCAGAAAGACTACTCAGGCGGCAAATGCAAAAATGATGCTTGAAGATAATTCTTGAGACGTAGATCTTTAGAATGGTGCAAATTTGCTGCTTTTATGCCACAGTGTTAGTAATCGCAGGATCTCCAGTGAGAAGGGCTAGTGATAGACCTTACCGAGGGCAGCACCGGACCTGCGTCCAATTGCAATATTTGAACTTAGTCTGATAAGTATCTACTTCTGCTTATCGAGCCATTCATCGAGGAACTTGCCCAGCAGGTTCCCTTCCTCTTTGCCCTGTTTATCAACTATGGTCCAGTCTAAGACCTGGTCTTCCTGCACATTGAGCGGCGCGCCGTACTTATAGTTGGAGAGCCTGACATGATTGGAGAGTTTTCCTGAGATTTTGTTGCCCTGCCACTTCAGTACTTTGACGAATACTCTTTCTTTGCCTTCCGGTCCGCTCAAGGTAGTTGTTACTGCCAGAAAACTACCTGAAGGCAAGCCTTTGAGAAATCGAGCCTTGACCTGTGGCAGGCTTTTTCTAGCCCTGGCCGTGAGGGGCACAAGCTTGGCTTTCAGTTCAGGGCTTTCTTCCACAACTCTATCGGGTGGCGGATTGCTTGTGACAAAACCCAGTTTGCGAGCGAGAAATAAGTCAGATAGTGCTTTCTCTTTCTCGCCCAGGCGGTCATATGCAGCACCGCGCATGAAGACGGCTGAAGCCTTCAATTTGGCATCGCTGCTTTTCTCAATGGCCAGTGTCAGCTCTTCAATTGACTCTTTGAACTTGTTTTGGAAGAAAAGGCAACCACCCTTTCTTTTGTGGATACCGTCCAATAGCTCCTGGGGCATGGGTCGGGTCAGCACACAATCACAGTCGGCGATGGCTTTATCGTATTCTTTCAAGTCAGCCAGCACATTGGCTCTCATGGCTCTGGCAAAGGTAGTCTGGGTGTCGTCCTTAGAAAGTTCGATGGCTTTGTCGAAATCGGCCAGGGCTTCTTTGCTCTTGCCCATCTGACTGTAAACGGAGCCGCGATTGCTGAAGACATAGGGCTCATTTGCCCCGGCGTCAATGGCTGCGGTGAAGTCGGCAAGGGCCTGCTCCGGTTTGCCGGTGAGGGTATTTATCAGCCCCCTGTAGCTCAAAGCTTCCGTATTCTTGGGCGAGAGCTTCAGGCTCTCGTCGATATCGGCACGAGCCCCCGGCATGTCACGGTTTTCAAATTCAACCATGGCTCTTAAATAGAGGGCTTTAGCTTTTTGGTTCGGCTCCAGAGTGGATTCCGAAAGAATTACCTTGAGGCGCTCCAATAGGCTCTTGTAATCGCTTGCTTCCAGTCTCTTACTTTCATGTCTTTTGAGGCTGCCCTCGATTTGCTCGAGTTCGGCCGAAACGTTGCCTTCAGCCGCTTCACCAAACGCCGGCGCCACACCAAGCAAAAAAAGGCATGTGAAAATGGGTAGAACTATTCTCATCGCTATATTTTACACTTATTCAAATGGTGGGCGCGGCAGGTAAGATAGTTGATTGTCCGTAAGACTTGCTCAAGGGCTATTTTAAAAGTATGGCTTGTAATGCCCCTCTAACGCCTTCTCCTTGTTTTGCTGGGCCTCGATTTCTCTACCTAGAGCTTCCATTAGTCGACCTTTCCACCAGTATATTTCCATGTCAAACGGATTAAGTTGTTGAGCCCTTTCCAGATCTCTCTCAGCTTCTTTAAGCGCACCGGTCAATAGAAAAATAGCTGCTCTGGTGCAGAGGATGCCCGGTCTCTCGTATATTGCGACTGCTTCATTCGCGAGTTGAAGGGCCGTGTCCAGATCATCTCTCATAATAGAGATGCGCGCTCTGTTAGAGGCAATATAGCTATGTGCCAATTTCGTTTTGGCCAGTTTGTCTGCCGATTCCAGGTCTGAAAGGGCCTCCTCCAGTTGTCTTGCTGCGGATAAGAAATAGGCCCTATTTATGTAGTGAAACGGATCTTGGGGAGCAAGTTCGATGGCTTTAGACTGCTCTTCTGCCGCCTCAACAAAGAGTCCATCAAAAGACAGGAGAGAGGCTTGTAAGTGCAGGCTTAAAGCAACCAGAGACGGACGGGCGTCTTTGGATAGATGTTCAGATAATGATTGTAAATCTGCTCGTGCTGCTTCCAGATTGTTTAAACCAATGTATACGCCGCATCGACAAATGTAGGCTTCACATGTTGCTCTCAGGTTCAAGGCTTCGTTACAATCGTCCAGCGCCGCTTGATAGTTGTATTCATCGTGGTAGATATAGCTCCTCGCCAGCAAAGCCCATAGTCTTTGCTGCTTGCTTTGTAAGGCGCGATTGATATCTCCTAGTGCTCCCTCGTAATCAAGAAGCATTGATTTTGCAATAGCCCGATTTATAAGCAGTTCGATTGGAGTTTCGGCAACCAACTCTTCCGCTTTTCTGAAATATGCAAGAGCTTCTTCAGGATCTTGCATTTCGATGCATGCTTTTGCCGCTGTGAAATGAAAGCGCCAGTCTTTCGGAAACCGCTTTGAAGCTGCCTCAGCAGCTACTAATGCTTCCTCGAAACAGCCTCTTTCTAGATGCGCATTGGCTCGGTTGAATGCGCCCCAACGAAATTCATGGTAGGCCCGCTGGAGCAGGTAGGCTAAGGTGGTTCCACCAAGCCATAACATCAGAAAGTGTGGAAGGTCCATTCGTGCTTACTCTGCCTTTGCTCGGTGTGATAAATGCTAGTTGCACAGCTCCTAGTATGTTGGACACCGCTGCGAGAGCAGTCTTCGGATCTTAGCAGTCGCTTTTGTGGCTGTCATCCATCGGAGAGAATGCCGGGTGCAAAATCTCCGTGGTTTTGCTGCCGGAGAGGACTTCTTTGGATGGGGTAACACTGAGAAACAGGCGGTTAGGGTGAAACTCTAAGAACTCGATTGGCTGCTTGAATTATCGGACTACCCGTTGCCTCTGCTTTCTTCTCTCGGAACCGGGCGAAGACTTCTAGCCTTAAAGAGTGTTCGATAAAACGATACACTTGTTAAGTATGCTTCAAGCTCCATGTTCTTTTGGAAGGTAATAAGTTGAGAGAGCTTTTGACGCCTAAAGCTAAGGAGGTAATTGAGCTTGCCGAAGGTGAGACCGTGAGATTCAATTCTCGTGGGTTGAGTGCCGCTCACATTTTGCTTGGTCTTTTACTGGAGGGAACTAACTTGGGTGCGAAGGCACTCAGAATTCTCGGTGTAAGCGTTGAACGGATTCATGAGCTTGTTGAGAAACAAGATGTGGACCATGGTAAAAGCCGGTCTCTATCGGAATTGATAGGCGCATGTTCTGAATTGTCCGGAACCTCTGGCCACAATTATGTCGGCCCTGAGCATTTACTGCTGTTTCTTGCTACCGACCAATCCAGTCAGGCGTTCCTAAATACTCTCGGCATACAATCCGACTTGCTGAGAGCGCAGGTTCTAAGGTTAATGGGTGAGGCAGGTCGAATTTAGACCGACTTGTCCTTCGCTCCCTGGTCAAAAGGAAAGAGCCCCAGAAACTGAGGCTCTTTCCCTGTTAGCGTGAGCGTCTTTTGAGACGGCAAGCCGAAGTTACTTGATGGTTACTTCTTTAGATGAGCGCACTTCTGTTTTGTGGCTTCTCACTTTGTGGGAGATGTGGCTTTCGATTGAACCGGCTGAAACCGGGGTGCGCTTGGCGATTAGGGTGAGGTAGTTCACTGCTACTTCTATTTCAATGCCATCCAGCACTACGCCCAGAGGAGAGAGCTTGAGGATGAACCGGTCATCGAGTTCGAGCACGTCTGGACAGGGAACATCCCCGCCTTTGTGCTGAACGGTTGCGGACTCGAAACCAATTGTGTACATCGGTTTTCTCTTCCACTCTCATGTACACTGGTAATTGCTCGGTTGTCTCAGTTATGTTGAACCGGTGCACGCGGGAAGGTGTAGATGTCTGAAGGTCAAGGAGCGCTCTATCGTATAGAGATTGAACCTAACGCGGAGCTTCACGATTTAGAGAAGGTTGTAAAGATTTTGAGGCAGTTTAATGCTGCTGCTGCCGGTGCTGCAAATTACCAGAGACTCAGCGTTCTGGCTCGTAACGATAGTGGTGAGCTTATCGGGGGATTGCTTGGCGAAACGCTATGGGGCTGGTTGTCAGTGGAGACTCTTGCTGTGGATGAAGCATACCGGCATAGTGGTCTTGGCTCCAGGTTGTTAGGGGCAGCAGAAGCCGAGGCTAGGAAGCGCGGTTGTAAATCTGTTTATCTGGACACGTATAGTTTCCAGGCTCTAGAGTTCTATCGAAGGAGAGGTTACGAAGTCTTCGGCTCTTTGTCGGATTTCCCAGAGAGTCACGAGAAGTATTTTCTATGGAAGCGACTGACTTGATTTAGCCTTCCGCATTAGAGTGAAGACCGCACATTCCTGAGAAGAATCGGCTGTAATTGAGCTTGCCGAAGGTGAGGCCGTGAGATTCAATTCTAGTGGGTTGAGTGCCGCTCACATTTTGCTTTGTCGTTTACTGGAGGGAACTAACTTGGGTGCAGAGGCACTCAGTCTTCATCTCCTCAAAAAAGAAAGAGCCTCAGAAACTGAGGCTCTTTCCCTGTTAGAGTGAGCGTCTTTTCAGACGGCAAGCTGAAGTTACTTGATGGTTACTTCTTTGGCTGAGCGCACTTCGGTTTTGTGGCTTCTCACTTTGTGGGTCATGTGGCTTTCGATTGAACCGGCTGAAACCGGTATACGCAGTGCTGTTTCAGCTTTGGGAATGCTGATGAAGAGCAGACCGCGATCGAGGCGAGCTTCGATTTGCTCGGCTAGAATTTCGGTTTCGAATTCGAATTCACGAACCATCAAAGTGGTGGGCAACTCTTTGCGCAGGTAGGTGGCGCGCTCCTGGAACATAGCAGGTGTGCGCTTGGCGATGACTGTGAGGTAGTTCTCTTCTACTTTCACTTCAATGTCATCCAGCACTACGCCCGGAAGAGCGAGCTCGAGGATGAACTGGTCATCGAGTTCGAGCACGTCTGCACAGGGAACATCCCAGCCTTTGTGCTGAAGGGTTTCGGTCTCGAAACCATATCCATAATAGGAGCGGTTCAAGTGATTTCTCCAGGGTGAGTTGTATTCCTTGAGTGTGCGATTGTAAAACATCAGGTTAATTCTCCTTGCGGATATCCTTTGTGATTAATTGAAAGGGCGCATTTTATCTATGCAGCCGCTGCCGTGGGAACCACGGGTGGTGGCTGCAGAAGTATTTGCGGACCAAAGGGAGTAGATCCGCGCTTACGACTGATAGATAAAATGCTTCCGTTTCGTTGGCACTATGGTAGATCAAAACCCGCTTAATCTGCGGTTTTTTTCCAGTTGCGCCGTCCTTCTCTTGTGAACCTTAGGGCGCTCTCATGTGCTGTCTTTGAGAGGTTTTCGATCTATTGCAGTCAGGTAATTTCGGCTGCTAATGGGTTTCTTGTATATTTGGGTGAGGGCTAAAGTTGCATCTTGTCGCTATCCGGCGAGATCCTGTTCGATCTTAAGAGCAGCGCTTAATTTATTAATTCTGAGTTTTCGCTCTCATTTAATCATGGACATGACCTGGATTACGATCGGCGCTCAACAGCCGGCGTTCAACAAAAAGGGCTAGCCTCTGCCGCAGGCCGGACAAGGGTCTCTCTCTATTGATTGACCTCCTTGTAGCTGCTGGGCAATTTGTTCTTGCAGGTCGGCTTTGTCGGTTTGATTGTGGCGGCGGTAAAACTGTGCCAGAACCTGTACTGCTCTCAGGTGCGCATCTTTAGGCTCATTTCGTACAAGGGACACCGCTTCCATATAAAGTAGTTCTGCTCTCTTGAGGTCGGCTCGCTGGAATTCAGTAGCCTGGGCCCAGCGCTGCAGAGCAAGGGCCGACTCCGCTTTTCCAAGTTTTTTAGCTTCATTTAGGGCTTGTCTGAAGCTGGCATCGCCGGCGGCGAAATTTTTGTTCTTAAATTGAGAGTTGCCCTGCCCCTGTAGTTTGACCATCTTCTCCCGGCACCGGTCCTCTGCCTTACCACCGGCACTGCTCTGAGAAGAAGCAGGCGTCAGACCGGCGCCCAGGCTGACAGTCAGGGCCAGTAAGAGGGGTCCGGTTTTAGATGCCAACTTTTGCAATTTCATGGTTCTACTTCCTGGTTAAGTGTCCAACTTATCTTGTTTAGCTAATTTTGTTTAGCTAATTTTGTCGCTCTTGTTTCTTACCCCATTTTTTCTGCAATTCCATGCCCACTGTCAGCATATCTAGATCGAGGGTTTCTATATAAGTATGCAACTGCGCCAGCTCAGCGTCGAGAAGAAGTGCCTGCTTAACTTCCTGGGCATTGAGCTTTGTTTCTAGTAACTCAAGCAGTCTTTCCTGATAGTGTTTCAGTGCGGTGCTCATATTATTTTGCCGATTTTACCTGCTGGCGAATTTCCATAAACTGTTGCACAAACTCGCTTTCATCTTCTCGGGTGCAAATTGTGCCGCCCATTCTCTCCAAAATTATCCATTTAAGAGCTGGACAGAGGGGCTGTACTTCGCCGATTAGTGCCATGACTTGAGGCGGTACGCTGCCGTCATGAGTGTCGCGGCGAATGCGCCGACTGTGGGTCTGCTCTGGCTCCCACCAGGAGCCCCCGGAGATGTGCAGTTCCTCTACCAGTTCGAGGGGATAGTAAAAGAGAATTTCTGAGAGGGTGAGATTGAAGTTAACCATCTGGCAATAGAGATTGTGCAGATCAAGCACCAGAAAACCATTTGTGGTGGTTAGTGTTTCTTTGAGCAGGCGCCCCTGTGCTTGAATGTCTTCCTTGCTGAAGGCTAGTGCCAGATTTTCCAGACCGACGGCGACATTGCTTCCGGCAGCCTGGCTTAGATCTTTGAGAGAGGCGGTGAGAGTCTTAACCAGGCTTTCATGGTAAGGCATCGGTAGTGGTGCACCGTCAAAGTGCCTGGAGTCGGCAAAGAAGCCGTAGTGCTCGCTAATATGCTGGTATTTGTGAAGTGTGCAGGCAAGGCTGAACTTCTTGAGGCTTTCTTCAATCTCGGTTGGTCTGACCAGACTCATGGGGGAAAGGAAGAAGCTGTGACCAAGCAGGCTTTCTTGCTCACTAAACTGAGCAAGCAGGTTCTCTACCCATAGGGGTATAGCTCTATCGAACCCGGCATCGAAAGTCCATTCCAGGCATTCGACCAGTTGCTTCTGAAAGAGAGGCAGGCTTGCCCTGCGGAAATCTTCCGTGGGCATGAGTGAAAGACCGACCCGGGGTGAAGTTCTATTTGTCTTTTGAGTTTGTTCAGACAACTTTAGCGCAGCAAGGATTTCTTGCCTGGTTTGGGGCTTAAGGCGGCCAGTCTTTTGTTGATGCGTTCCAGAAGCAGCTTCAGCTCATGCTCTTTGATGGCCAGTCGTTCTACGTCGACCACAAATTCTTTCGCTTCCGCCTGGGCTGCTTCCAGTTCTCTTCTTGAGACTACGCCTTCTTTGTAGAGTTCTTCGAAGCTTACGGCGCGGTCTTCTTTGTCTTTCAGTTTGCGCTGTTTGGCTTCCAATTCCAGGGCGGCGTCTTTATATTGAATGGCTACTTCTTTCTCTCTTTCTTTGAGAGTTTCTTTGCCCAGCATTTCCACGGGCATGGTCATGCCCAGGACGGCTTGCATGCTTGGGTCGACGAGTAAACTTGGAGTCATGGGCGGCGGCGGCGGCACAAGCATGGTGGTTCTGGGGCGGGAAGCGCTTTTGCCCTTGGCCTGAGCCGGCTTTTCTTTTCCTGTTGCTTTGACTGCCGTTGCTTGAGCCTGTGATTTAGCAGGTACCGGCTTTTCTGGTTTGACCGCCTTGTCCTGTTTGCTAGTTTGAGGAGCATCTGTTTTGACAGGCGGTGCTTGTTTGGCCGGAGCTTCCGGTTTGACCGACTTGTCTTGTTTGCTGGTTTGAGGGGCGGCCAGAACTTCTGCCGCCGGATAGTGGGCATTTAGACTGAGGGCAAGCAGGCTTACAACTATTAAGTTTGACTGAGATAACTTCATGACCAGAAACGAAATGTAAAAGGGGACTACCGGGTGAAAGTGGAGGTATGGTGTAAGCTCTAGTGATGCAACAGTTACAGTCTAACCCATTAGTTTCCATACTCTTCCTTGGAGACGTCATCGGCAAGCCCGGACGTCTTGTGGTGAAGAAATACTTACAACAGCTGAAGGATGGCGCTGAGCAGGGTCTTAAGCCCTTTCCCGATTTTGTGGTGGTGAATGTAGAGAACGCCTGCCACGGTTTCGGCGTCTCCAGGGAAAACATTCAAGAGCTGAAAGAGTGCGGCGTCGACGTGTTTTCCGGCGGCAATCATACTTTTGATCGCAAAGAAATATTTGATTTTATTGACTCGGAAGAGACCCTCCTGCGCCCGGCCAACTACCCGGAAGGCACAGCCGGCAAGGGGCTTGTGGTGGTGGAAAAGGAGCAGGTAAGGCTTGCTGTTATAAATTTAATGGGGCGGGTCTTCATGGAACCGTTGCAATCACCTTTTGCCGTGGTCGATAAGCTGCTTAATGAATTGCAAGAGAAAGATGAGAACTGTTTGATTCTGGTGGATGTGCACGCCGAGGCCACTGCTGAGAAGGTGGCGCTGGGCTGGTATCTGGACGGCAGAGTGCAGGCGGTGGTGGGCAGCCATACCCATGTGCAGACCGCCGACGAGCGGTTACTCAAGCAGGGAACCGCTTATATTACCGACGCCGGTGCTTGCGGACCTCGTGATGGGGTGATTGGCATGGCCCAGGAAGGTGTGTTCAGACGCATGATCAAGCAGCTTCCTTCCCGCTTCGAACTGGCTCCCGGCCCTGCTGCCGCTTGCGGAGTTCTAATTGGCGTAGATAAAGCTAGCAAGCAGGCTGTATCCATTGAAAGAGTGCGCTTTGAGGAAGACTGATGGCTTGCCCCGTCGATCTGCATTTGCACAGCCATTTTTCCGACGGTACCTGGTCGCCTGAAGCTCTGGTCAGGCATGCAGTTGAGCTTGGCATGGAATATATTGCTCTTTCCGACCATGACACCATGGACGGTATTGAAGAGGCGCAAAGTGCTCTGCTTGCTCTGGGTGACTCTTCGGAAGCGGCGCGGCAACTGGTGCTTTTGCCCGCAATTGAGATCAATTGTCTCTGGCAATATGAGGGCGTCTATCATGACGTGCATATACTCGGGTATCTACCGGACAAAAGTGCTCGGGCGCTAGTTGAAGTAATGGACTTGCAAAGGCAGGCCCGTTTAGAGCAACTGCATTTGAGCCTGGAGAAGATTAACGATAGCCTGAAAGGGCGTATGTCTGTCACTTTCGAGGATGTGCAAGCCTGTGCCGGCAAAGGCAATATCGGCAAAGCTCATTTGACGGAAGCACTGGTGCGCGTCGGTGCGGCTTGCGATTTGATGGATGCCTACGAGCGCTTCACCGCTAAGACGGCACCATGTTATGTGCAGCGGCAAAGCGTTTCGCCCTTTCAAGCACTGACCGCCATCAAAGCGGCGGGGGGCTTCAGTTCCATTGCCCACCCCGGTTCCGAGACCCATATGCCCTTATTGCTTGCCCAACTTATCGACGCAGGCCTTGAGGGAATTGAAGCCTACCATCGTATTCATTCTGAGGCTGTCCGGAAGCACTATGTGGACCTGGCGCAAGAGAAGAATTTGCTTGTCACAGGCGGTTCCGATTGCCATGGACCCTTTCAGTCTTCCGCCGATGAGGAGTTTTTTCCTTCCCTCATGGGCACAATCGAGCTACCGGACATACACAGCCGGCGCTTTCTTGAGCGTGTAATGAACTGACTACTGAGCCAGGGCTTTGTCGAGCTGATTGGCCAGGGTGCCGGTTTCTACTTCGCCAATCTGACTCCAGGAAACTTTTCCAGCCTTGTCGAGGATGACCTGGAAGGGGATGTAGCCTTTGTAGTGATTTTTAATAAGGGCCTTGGCGCTGGAGCTGACCGGGTGGTCTACGTCTACCAGGATGAATTTAACCGGCTTGGTGCTGTTTTGTTTGTAGAGGTCAACCATGCGCTTGGCTTGTCTGTTGACGTTCAAGTCGCCGGAAGCGCCAAAGAAGATAACCGAGGCTTTGCCGGGTTCCAGTTCTACATCTTCCATGCGGGTGGCTTCGATGGGGAAACCGGTATCGGTATCCTGGTTAAAAGAAATGCCTTTTTTGAGGCGCAGGTCTTCGGCTGCTGAGGCCGAACCGGCTGCCACGGCGCTTACTGCAAGCAGAAGAGCAAGAGCTGAGACTGTCTTGCGGTAATGCTTTGTTGTTGCATGGAGGCAAGTTAGAAACTTCATTTGCTTTTCATCCCCTTTGATTTAAACCGCTTTTGCACTGCTGCAATCTAGGTTAGTTAGACAGGGAAAAGCTTACAATGTTCCTGGTAAAACAGTTACTGATGAAAGTCGCTGGCTTTGACATTGTGTACAAAGCGCGACCATTTCTGTTGTTCGTAGCTTCTGGCATATTCTTGCAGGCTAGAAAGAAGCTTGGCTCCCGAGGCGGAGGCGCCGGTGAAGATGAGGCTGAAGCGCTTCTTCTGGGCGGCGGTGCGAATTCCGTAGGTCTCATGAAAAGTTTCCATGGCTTGCGCCGGCAGGAAGACCAGGCGGCGGTTCGGTAATTCACCCTCTTTTGCCTTTGGGGGTTCCCGTTTGACGGCTATCTCCAGTTGAATCACCTGGTCTACATTGTTAAGAGGTTCTCCTTTGATGCGGTCCCAGAGCCAGAGCGAAAGAGCGTCCTCGGCGGCGACGCCGGGACTTCGGTGCAGGTACTGGGCAAAGGCTTCAAGAATCAATGTGGCTTCCTCCTTAAGCGACTATAGCACGGGAAGCCAAGAGCCCGTGGGCAATCTTGCTCAAAATCTCCAAGATGGGGTAGTCCGGGCAAGATTGAAAAAGCTTCAGTAATTTAAAGTTTCATTCCTCTATATATATCGTTCAGGGCGATATAATTGAGCTACTTGAGGATGTACTTAGCTCAAGACCCTTTTACTTATAAGACGGTTGAGTAACCCCATGGTGAGCTTTGCAGCGCCCGGGGAAGGTCCTCGATAGTGAAAAGAATATTGGTTCATAAGGAACTCTGGTTCTTATGGCCGGCCCGGGAGAATTGTCATCGTCATTTCAACTGCCTTGTCCACTGACGAAGGCGCCATTGAGAAAAAAGAAGAGATAAGCAGCGAGCAACTTTCCAAATTGCTCAAAGACAAGCTCTTGCCCCAGGTAAATAAACCCGGGCAATATCTTGGCAACGAATGGGGTGCCAGGCGTAAGTCTTTTGCCGACTGCAGGGTGCGCATGGCCCTGGCCTTCCCTGATCTCTATGAACTGGGCATGTCCAATTTCGGGCTCAAGATTCTCTATCAATTGATCAATGATATCGACGGCTACATGGTGGATCGCACCTATGCACCGGCTCAGGATATGGAAGCGCTTTTGCGCAAGGAAGGCTTACCGCTTTTTGCTTTTGAGTCCAGGGAGATTCTCAAGCGCTTCGATTTAATAGGCTTTTCGCTGCAGTACGAGCTTACTTATACCAATGTCTTGAACATGCTCGATCTCGCTCACCTGCCTCTCAAGGCCTCTGAGCGCAGCGATCTGTTCCCCCTCGTTTTTGGCGGCGGCCCCTCGGCCGTCAATCCTGAACCGATGGCGCCTTTCTTAGATTTCTTCGTCATCGGTGATGGCGAAGAGGCTCTGCCTGCGGCCATGAAAGTGATAGAGCAGTTCAAGGAGACTTACCTGGACTGCCTGACTGCGCACCGGAAAATAAATAAGAGAGCGATTCGCAACTTGCTACTGGCTCAGCTTGCTCTCAAGGTGCCGGGTATCTATGCTCCCGCTCTTTATCAGGAAGGTTTCGTGCCGGTTAAGCCGCTTCCAATGAGTGAAGTGGTGGCGGCCGTTCGGCTGGAACTGGCTGACCTGGAGAGTGGTGCCGCTGATGAGGCGGCTTTCGTTAAACTCTTTGCCGAACTAGATGAATTGGCTCTTTTAGCTCTGCCTGAGCGCGTCTTGCGCCAGGTGGCTCCGCTTCTGCCAAGCAATCAGCCGGTTCGCAATCTGGTGCCTTACCTGGCCCTTGTGCACGACCGGGAAGTTTTGGAAGTGCGTCGCGGCTGCGATCGTGGTTGTCGTTTCTGTCAGCCCGGCTACACTTTTTTGCCGGTGCGGGAAAGATCGGCCGAAGAACTTGTGGAGCTATCCAAGCAAGCCCTGGCTAATTCCGGGCATGAAGAGTATTCCATGCTCTCACTGTGTGTTTCCGATTACACCAGTCTTTATGATAGTGTGCGGGCTTTGAACCGGGAACACGCCCATAAGCGCACCTCGCTTTCCTTTCCTTCTCAGCGCGCCGATCGCATGAATCTTGATGTGGCCGAAGAACTGAAGGCTGTCCGTAAGAGCGGCATTACCCTGGCTCCCGAAGCTGGTTCAGAGAAGCTGCGCGCCGTCATCAATAAGGGTCTCAAGCACGAACAGATAATCAACGCCATCGAGTCCGCTTATGAATCGGGCTGGCAGTCGGTCAAGCTTTACTTTATGTGCGGTCTTCCCTTCGAAGACGACGAAGACCTGGCCGGCATCATTCAAATATTGAAGGAAGCCACCAATCATGCCAGGGCCCTGAGACGCAGCAAGCCGGAGCGTTATCGTCGGGATATCGAGCTGACCTGTACGATTTCCAATTTCGTACCGAAGCCCTTTACGCCCTTCCAGTGGTTCCCGCAGGTGGCACCGGAAGAATTTGCCCGCAAACACCAGGTTTTACGCGATAAGCTTAAGGCTTCGGGCTTGCGCAATGTGCAATTGAATGTCACAGGACCGCAGATCAGTTTGCTGGAAGCGGTTATCTCCCGCGGCGACAGGCGCATTGGTGAAATGATCCTGGAAGCCTATAAGCGCGGCGCCGTATTTGATGCCTGGGACGAGCACTTTAAACCCGAGCTCTGGCATCAGGTGGCTGAGGACATGGGCACCACGCTTTTGGCGGAAGCAGCGGCCGATAGGCCCGTGGGCAGTATGCAGCCTTATGACATAGTGCATATCGGGCTCCACCACTGGTGGCTTGTCAGAGAGTGGGAAAAGGCCGTTAAAGAGGTTGAAACCGCCGCCTGCACAGAGAATACCTGCCATGCTTGCGGCATTTGCACCGAACTTGAAACCAACCATGTGCTGGCCAGTCCTTTGCCTATCGCCTTGAAGAAAAATCCTTTTGTGAAAGAGTTGAATGCTAATAAGAGTGATCCCGACTCTCATCCTTCGCTCTTCTTCCTGGCGCCGAAAGTGCCTGTAGGTGCTGTTCAAGCGGAAGATGCCGCTGCTTCGCCGGAGACCGCCAATCTTCGCTTCCGCCTGGTCTTTCAGAAAGTGGGTGACCTGAAATTCATCGGTCACCTTGATCTGCAAAATTTATTCATTCGCGCTTTTCGCAGAGCGGGATTGGAAATGAGTTATACACAAGGGTTTAATCCCTCCCCCAAACTTTCTTTCGCTGCCCCACTTCCCCTGTTTCAGGAAGGGCTGAAAGAGCTTGCCGATATTGAATTGGCGAGTCCGGTTGATGCGCACTCCCTCACGTTCAAGTTAAACCGTGAGTTACCGCCGGAAGTTCAGATTCTTGAGTGCCACGAATTGAAAGAGGTCGCAGGAGGCAAAAAGTCTCTTGCATCACTTCTGGGCCGGGCTAAGTATATGGCTCTGCCACAGTTTGATAGAGAAATGAACGAGGCTGACCGAGCTTTGACGGTATCTGAAATGACCGCGAAGTTTGAGTCGGCGATAGAGAAAATAATGGGGCAGGAGCATCTATTTGCACAGATGTCCGCTCCTCCGGGAAAAGTTGGTTCTACTAAGGACTTGCGTCCCCTCATTCACGCTATTTCAGTTCATCGTCAAGCTGTTGATTTTATGTCCGCTGAAAATGCTCCCTGGCTGGAGCTAACTCTGGCGACAGGCTCGAATGGACATTTGAAGCCGCAGGATTTGCTGGCTATCATCAGTCCCGATGTCACCTTCAGGGTGATCAGACTTGAACTTTTATCCCAGTCTGGTGAGTCTCTCGTTCCCGAATCGGCCAAAGAAAACCTTGAATTAGTTAGAGGATCCGTATGAGAAAGTCAATTGTAATTTCTGAGCAGGACAATATTGCCGCCTTGCTGGAAAACGATCGAGTAGTGGAGTTTTTCGTCAACAGAGGCGAACTCTTGCTCGGTGACATCTATACTGCTTCGGTGGAAAACATTCTGCCCGGTATCGATGCTGCCTTCGTTAATCTGGGCAAAGACAAGATGGGCTTCCTGCACGCCAACGACGTGCCCGGACAGGGACCGCTCAAAGAAAGGCTTGTGCCCAAGCAGAAACTGCTTGTGCAAATCACTAAAGAGCCCACCGGACACAAAGGTCCCCGGGTATCGACAGCCATAAGTTTGCCCGGTCGCTTTCTGGTGCTTGTGCCGGAAGAGCGCGGCGTCAGTATTTCGCGCCGTATTTCGGAAGCTAGAGAAAGAGCCCGCCTCAAGGCCGTGGTCAATCTCATGAAGCCTCCCGGCGTCGGTCTCATCATCAGAACCGAAGCCAAAGGACAGGGCGACCAGGAACTCTTCGAAGATTTCGAACAGCTCTGGGATCGCTGGCAGACCATTGTTTCGGAAGCCGAGGCTTCGATTGGACCGACTCTTATATATCGCGACCAGGATCTGCTCTTCCGTGTCATCCGTGATGCTTATTCCCACGAAGTAACTGAGATTATCGCCGACAGTCCGGAAGGCCAGAGAAGAGCCCAGGAATACCTGGCCGGTTGGGCCCACAAACAGACCAAGGTGATTTTCCATACTGCCGATGAGCCGCTTTTGCTGGCTAAGGGCATCGATAAGGAAATCGAGGCGGCCCTCTCCAACCGTGCTGAGTTGCCATCCGGTGGACACCTGGTTATCCAGCCCACGGAAGCGCTGACAGTTATCGACGTCAACTCCGGTCGTTTCACCAGTTCACGCACTCAAGCTGAAACGGTACGGCGCACCAATTTGGAAGCGGCTCAGGAAATTCCGCGCCAGCTCAGACTGCGCAACATCGGCGGCATGGTCATTGTGGACTTCATCGATATGGACAGCCGCAAGGATCAGCAGCAGGTGCTGGAAGCCTTCCAGAGATCTCTGGAAGAAGACCGGGCTAAGCCTCAGATTGGTCAGCTTTCCGACCTGGGTCTGGTGGAATTGACCAGACGCAGGCAGGGTCAGAGTTTACGTGAACTGTTCACGAGACCCTGCACAAGCTGCCACACTCATGGCGTCATTCCGGCCCTTGAACTGGGACCGCCGGAAGATCGTCGCATCATTGCCTTCCGTTCCAAGGAAGAAGAGTCAGTCTCGCGCAAGAATCGCGGTAGGAATCGCTCCCAACCCCTTAAATCGGCTACCGCCGTCAGTGGTCGGGTGATGCCCTCCCATGTGGAGAGTGAACTTGATGAGGTTCCGGAAGAACTGGATGTGCTTTTGGATGTAGAGAGTGAACTCGATGATGTGCCGGAAGAAATTCTGGAAATGATGCCGGAGGATCTCCTCGATGCCAGGGCTCAGGGAAAGCAGCCAGCCAAACAGGTCTCCTTTGATGACGATGATGAGGACGAGGATGGCGATACTGCCGGTGGTGCAGGAGCGCAGGACAGTCACGCCACCATCGAAATTCGCAGTGACGTTTTCCAACCCAAAAAAGCTCTATATGAAGAACGGATTGTAGAGACTGAGGAGGAAAGCACCACGGATCTGGCTTCCGACCTGGCTAAGAGTGTTTCAGCGGTAGAGAGTGTCTACCAGGAACTGGACCTCTTCAGTGCTGAGGAAACCGAGTTTGCTTCCGCCACCGTTGAGGCTGCCGCTGACAGCGAAGTCGTCAGCGAAGCGGCGGCTGCTCCCATCACCTACGAAGTGGAGAGCCCATATGAAGCGGAAGTGGATCCGGTAACCGGCATCTACAGATTGAAAACCAAAACGGCGGAAGATGAGGCTGAAAGCGGTGTTGATGCAAGCAGCGCCATCAGCCTGGGTCTCGATCAGGGCGTGCCTGTGCTCGATACATCTGAGGCTGTAGGCTTCGGTGAGAGCAATGACTACACTCCCAACTTCACTCTCGCCAGAGAAGAGTCGGCGAAAGAGTCAGTCAGTCAGTTGACTCTGCCAGCTTTCTCTTCTTTGGAAGCTTCTGAGAGTGACTTCGGTAGCCAGTCTTCCGAAGGTCGTGAGGATAACGAGTAATTCGTTGAATTGGAAGAAGGAGCGCTTGCCCGGCAAGCGCTCCTTTTTGCTTGAATGAAGAGAAAACGAAAGCTTACTGGCGCTTTTGTTTAGCCATGGAGAGGCTATAGCCGAAGCGTGAGCCGGCCGCAATCATGTCCGGCTGCAGTAGACTGGCTTCCACCCTTGCTCCTGCATCGGTGACGAAGAGCTGGTATATATCGGCTGGATCCTGGGTGTAGATTTGCTCTTCCACGAAGAAGGCGCCGCCGAATTTGCCTTTGTGCACGAACACAAGATAGGTAGACTTGGTGCTCGGCAGGGTGATGGCCAGGCAGGCGGTGTTGCCGTTCTGGGTGAAATAGGTCATGAAGTAGTCGAACTGAGTTTTGGGATCCAGCGTCTCATCTCTTTCTACAGGGAAACCGAGGAAGAGTGAGGCCATGGCTACGGTTACTTCTTCGGGCAAGTCGTAGACCATGACTGTGGCGTCGGGCGCTTCCAGGTCGGTGAGCATGCTGGTGAGCGATTCTTCCGTGGGTCTGGCGTCGGGAGAAGTCTTGCAGCCGTAGATGCAGCCTACTGCCTTGCCGCGATAGAGCAGCACGGCTGAGCGTGAAAGGGCCTGTTCCGACGTACACTTCATGCAGCCTGTGCGCATGCCGCCTTCCAGGTCGGTTATAAGCCACTCCAGATCGTAATCACACATTTTCATGGTGGTTAACGACTCTTGATCCAGGGGCGGCATGACCAGGTCGATGGCGCGGCGGAGGCGGAAGCGCTTGGTGGGAGTCTGCTCTATGGGTGCCTGCCACTGAGATTCGGTGAAGGAAGCGCCTGTGTTCTCGGGGGAGGCAATGGGAGCTTGATAAGCTTGATTGGTGCTCTGACTGTAGTCAGGAGCGTAGATAGTTGAGTCGGAATGGGCTTGTTGCCCTTCTTCCCGCGGCGGTGCATAAGATTGCTCGTAGTTTTCTTGCTCGGCCGGGGCTTGATAGTTGTTCTGGGTCTCTGACTGCCGCTGTTGCAGAATTTCGTCTATTTGCTCGGGGTTGTCGAGGTGCTCGGCCCAGTTGACCTGCGAACTTGTGGGCAGTGATGCGCCGGAGGCCCGATTACCTGAAAAGAGAGGGGAAAGGAGAATGCGGTTGTTATGAACGCAAACGAACTGAGCAAGGATTTCCTCGCCCGGCCGCAAAGCGGCAGTCGTTTGAATAAAGCCAGGCAAATTATCCTTGGGGATGATTACTGCATAGCCGCCGGTCTCTGCCTTGGTGACCTTGCAGACCACGTTTTGACCAGCTTTGTACCCTGTCACCTTCCAGGGATTTATTGGTCTTGTCATTCTGGTTCCCTTGCGCGCACCCTATGCGCCTTTAGTCGATAATACTATTTTATGCCCCTGGATACTCAATTCCAAGCGTTTTTTAGTAGTTCCGATATTGTTCCTCACATGTTTTTGTTTGTCGTCCGTTTTGCTCCTGAGAATATCCCTGGTGGCGGAACTTACGACTTACTTTTCAGGCGTGAGTTTTTCAGGAGCGTCGCAAGACGCCCCCGAGAACTTTTGCCAGTCTGTTAAAGAATGGTTGCAAAGGTCCTCGATTGTTCCTTACCCCGATTTCAACAGAAATCTCACTACATTCCTTGGAATTTGCTAATGAGTTACATGCCGCTTCGGTTTGGCCGGCCTGTGGCTTACAGGTCAGGCAGCTGCCCGAGCAGGAATTTTCCAGTTCCGTCCAGTTATTGCAGCGGGGGCAGAGAGCCTTATTGCCCACCAGTTGGTTGGTTTGGGAAAGGCTGAGGGGCAGTTTGCAAGTGGAACACTGCGGTGCTTGATCTGCCATGGGACCGGACATCTCAGGCGATTTCCGAGACGTCGATGAGAAAAGCCAGTTCCCGGCCCACAGCCAGTTCCATTTCATTGCAGCTAAGAATTACCGGGCCGCCCTTGATGTTCTTGGTAATGTCAATCTTGGCACCCTGACCGATGCCGAAGCGAATTGCTTGCATGGTCACTTCTTCCGAGCGGGTGGAAGTGACAACCAGGCGGCTTCCTTCTTTTGCTTCTGCCAGTGTCATGGTGTGCTCCTGAAGTTGCTCTACTTACATCTATTTTGACCGGTCTGGCAGGGCTTTGTCGAAAGTCTTGCAAAATTATTAGCGATTGCGACCGGTTTTGTTATTTTTGCAGGTCGGGCAGAGTCCGAAAATCTTAAACTGAGCATCAATGACTTCGAAGTTGTAACGGGCACCTATTTTCTGCCCGGCTTCCTCGAGGAAATGGTCTTCGAATTCCAGGGTGAGGTTGCAGCCGGTGCAGATTATGTGCTGGTGGGGCAGCGTGTCTTGCTTGAGTTCGTAGTGCTTGTGCCCTTCCGCAAAATCCAGTTCTCTGAGCAGACCCAGGGAAGAAAGCAGCTTGAGGGTGCGATAAGCAGTGGCCAGTGAGACATTGCCGCCTCTTTCCAGAAGCTTGGCGTGCAATTCCTCGGCCGACAGATGCTCGCCGTGGGGTTGGTCACGAAAAATCTGCAGTATGGTTTCCCGTTGGGCCGTGATCCTGTGCCCACGTTTGCGGAGGCTGTCAAATACCTTGTCGGCTTCGCTTTGTTCTTCCATCTTGATTCTGTTCATGACTTCAATTTAGCTGCGCCCTGATCATAACACCTGCTTGCCACATGGAAATGTCTTGCTTTCAAGTGCTGCTTCCGACTTTCTCAGGGCTTGTTTTGGCCCGTCCGGATTTGGCGCGGCTGACCGCCGGTTTCTCCGCTGCTTGATTTTGCGGTGCCGCTATCAGGTGCTGTTCCAGGTAAAGTCCGGTGTGGCTGCGCCCTTTATGGCGCACCAGGTCTTCGGGGGTGCCGGCCAGCACCAGGCTGCCGCCTTTGTCTCCACCTTCCGGTCCCAGGTCTATCACCCAGTCGGCTTGTTTGATCACGTCCAGATTGTGCTCGATGATCAAAACCGTGTTGCCGCCGTCGACAAGACGGTTAAGTACATGCAGGAGTTTGTCCACATCGGCGAAGGACAGGCCGGTTGTCGGTTCATCCAGGATGTATATGGTTTTGCCGGTGGAGCGCCTGGAAAGCTGCTCCGCCAGTTTGACTCGCTGGGCTTCACCACCGGAAAGCGTGGTGGCCGGCTGACCCAGTTTGACGTAATCCAGACCTACTTCCTGTAAGGTTTCCAGCTTGCTCACCGCCTTGGGAATGTTGGCGAAGAAAGTGAGAGCCTCTTCCACTGTCATTTCCAGAACTTCAGAGATGGAGCGCCCCTTAAACTTCACTTCCAGGGTTTCTCGGTTGTAGCGGGCGCCCTTGCAGATGTCGCAAGTAACGAAGACCGAGGGCAGAAAGTTCATCTCGATTTCATTCATGCCTTCGCCGTGACAGGCTTCGCATCTGCCGCCCTTCACGTTGAAGCTGAAGCGACCGGGCAGATATCCTCTGGCTTTGGCCTCCGTGGTCATGGAGAAAACTTCTCTGATGACGTCGAAGAGCCCGGTGTAGGTGGCTGGATTGGAGCGGGGGGTGCGTCCGATCGGTGACTGGTCGATGTCGATAACCTTGTCCAGTTGCTCCAACCCTCTTATTGCTTTCACTCCCCGCGGTGCCGGTACCGTGCCGCTGAAGTGGTGGCGCAAATACTGGTAGAGCAAGTCGTTGACCAGAGTCGACTTGCCGCTGCCGGAGACGCCCGTCACGGCCACAAATTTCCCCAGGGGAAGGGTGACGGAGAGATTCTTCAAATTATTCAAAGTGGCCTCTTCCACTTCCAGAAATAGTCCGTTACCGGGGCGTCTTTTCTTTGGTACGGCAATGGTCTTGCGACCGCTCAGATATGCACCTGTGGATGAGCGCGGTGCCACCATGATATCTTCTATGGTGCCTTCCGCCACTACTTCGCCGCCGTGCACACCAGCACCCGGACCGATGTCCACCAGCCAGTCGGCTTCCCTCATGGTGTCTTCATCGTGCTCCACCACCAGTAGCGTGTTGCCTAGGTCTCTCAGGTGTTTGAGGGTGCCAATCAGTTTGGCATTGTCCCTCTGGTGTAAGCCGATGGAGGGTTCATCGAGCACATAGAGCACGCCGGAAAGGCCGGAGCCTATCTGGGTTGCCAGCCGAATGCGCTGGGCTTCGCCGCCGGAAAGAGTACCGGCTTGACGATCCAGGGTGAGATAAGTGAGTCCCACATCGGTGAGGAATTTCAAACGAGCGTTGATCTCAAGCAAGACCTGATGGGCTATGGTGCGCTGCTTTTCGCTCAAACTTTCCGGCACGGACTGAAAATAGGTGACGGCTTTTTCTACGGAAAGAGCTGAGACCTGGGCGATGGACATACTCTGCACCTTGACGGCCAGGCTTTCCTGCTTGAGGCGGCTGCCGTTGCAACTGGCGCACGGCATCTGCGTCATGTAATTTTCGATGTCTTGCTTTATGCGGTCTGATTGCGATTCTTCATGGCGTCGCTTGAGGTTGTTGATTACACCTTCGAAGGATTTTTTGTATTCCCAGAATTCTCGGCCGTCGAAGGAGTCATGACCGAGTTTGATGCGTTCTGCGCCGGAGCCGAAGAGAATGATGCCCTGCTGGGCTTTTGTCAATTTTTCGAAAGGCACTTTGACTGAGAATTTGTAGTGTTTGGCTACGGAGGCGATGAGTTGATCGTAATAGGGATTATTGGTCTTGGCCCAGGGGTAGATGGCTCCATCTTCCAGGGTTTTCTTACCGTCCGGCACTACCAGCGCCGGGTCTACCTCGTATGTGCAGCCCAGTCCGTGGCATTCATCACAGGCGCCGTAAGGGCTGTTGAAGGAAAAGATTCGCGGGGTCAATTCGGCAAAGCTGACTCCACAGGCGGCACAAGCAAAGTTCTCGGAAAAGAGAAGATCTCCTTTCTTGGTGGTGCTACCGCCGACGATATCAACCAGGGCATTCTGTTTTCCCCATTTTAGGGCGAGGGAAAGGCTATCGGCCAGCCTGGACTGGATGCCTTTCTTAATCACCAGTCTGTCCACCACCAGGTCGATGTTGTGTTTCTTGTTCTTGTCGAGCTTTATTTGCTCTTCATCTTCCAGTTCCACAACTTCGCCGTCGATGCGGCATCTGACAAAGCCTTCCTTGCGCAATTCTTGAAAGAGCGACTGGTATTCTCCCTTCTTGCCGGCAATCAATGGGGCAAGTATTTGAATCTTGCTGCCTTCGTCGAGAGAAAGCACCTGGTCGACAATCTGGTCGATGGTCTGGGGATTGATCAGGCGGTCGCACTTGGGACAATGGGGGGTTCCTACCCGGGCGAATAAGAGCCTCAGGTAATCATATATTTCCGTAACGGTTCCGACTGTGGAACGGGGATTATGGCTGGTGGATTTCTGGTCAATGGAGATAGCCGGTGAGAGCCCGTCGATGCCGTCCACGTCCGGTTTGTCCAGTTGTCCCAGGAATTGTCTGGCGTAGGCTGAGAGTGACTCCACATAGCGTCTCTGTCCCTCGGCGAAAATAGTGTCGAAAGCCAGGGACGATTTACCGGAGCCGCTCACACCTGTGACAACCACTAAATTGCCCCGGGGAATTTTTAAGTCGATGTTCTTAAGATTGTGCTGTCTGGCTCCCCGCACTACGATGTGCTCGTCAAAGCCATGACCTCTGCCTCGAACTTGCTTCTCCGCCACGCTGACACCCCTGAAAATGATGTTACGGTTAAATATTATCCGCCATTGCAGCTGTTTTCCTCACCAAGTTGCGGCGGCTAGACGGGCTTGTGAATAAAGAGAAGCATTAAAAATAACGTGCTTTTGGGGTGGGGCATTATTAATTAGGGTTATATGGGCGCTCGGCAAGGGTAGATCCTGGTTAGGCGGGCTTGGCGGCGCTGACGGAGGCTACCACTGGCGTCATCCGTCCAGCACTTTTCTCGGGAGGCAACCAGGATATGTGGCCAGGTTCTAAGGGTAAGGGCCAAAAAGGAAAAGATGGCTCACCCAAGGACGGTGATCTCAAAAAGGCAAGGGCTACCAAAGCTAAGCTGAAGGCCATGACCAAGGAGGCGCTGGAGGCTGAGCAAGAGGCGGCCTTTCGCGAGCGCGCCCAGGAAGAGAGTGCTCAGTCTCTCAACGATTTGGACGATCTGGATGAGAAAGACGAAGTAGACGGCGATGCTTCGGAACCCCAGGTGGGCTTGAATTATCACCAGGAGACCAGAGAAGCCGAGGGCGGCAATTTCATACGACTGCCTGCTTCGGCCGGCGAGCACAGTAACGAGAAGGTCTCAGGCGTCTGGAAAAATAGAGTGCTGGGCACCGGCAGACCTGCGGCCCAGGATTCTCAATCTCAAACCGGTCCGCGATCGGTGGTTGACCAGAACGAGCGCATCAGACAGAACGCTCAGCACGAAGCCATGGTTAATCTGGTGGATCGCATGTTCGATTACTTCCAGAATCTGGCTTACGATTTCAACCAGATGAATCCGGCTCCCGAATTGGAATTGAGCTGGATCCGACCGACTCTGACCCGAGAGAACATCAGCAGTTGGCACCAGAGTGCCCAGTACATTTCCGTTTTCACCGGCCGTATCTCCACTCGCTTCTGGACCCTGGTGGTGCGCGGTACCTATGAGGCGGTAGATTCGTACATAATTCCTGCCGACAAATTGCTCTCTTTCACCACGGCTCCCACCAGTCATAATTGCGCTCTTTCTATCTTGCCGGCATTTGACGGTTCGCGCGTTTTTTATTACGCCCACGATCACCTGCTTGATGAAGACACCCTGCACCTTTGCTACCGCGCCTTGCTTGACACCTTGATCACTGTCGCTCAGGACGACCAGCCCCTGAGAGGCTCTCTAGATCTCGATGCTCTCGGGGTGTTTGGCTCCGTCTCTCACGCCGGTCCCACCGCCTCAGCCAGTGCTCCTGTGGGCCGGGAGGCGGAAATGGAAATCGATTATTCTGCTCTTTACAGGCAGCACATGGCGGCTCAGGGACAGAGTCAGCCACAAGCGAGCCCGCAAAAGACCTTCAGCCAGGCTGACGCTGGGGCACCAGTGAGCGGGGAGTTCTATGGCGGGCAGGGACAGTCTACTCCTCCCCAGACATATCCTCCCGAGTTTTCCACCTCGGCTCCTCCAACTGCTCATGCGGCACCACCCGTTGGGCAGAATGTCTCCGGCTCCCAAAATTCTTTGCAGTCGCAGGCACCGGCCGCCGGCTCCGGTCGCGACGATGATGATTGGAAACCGGTTGTACGCTCGGTGCGCAGTGCTTCCCAGCAAATGCCCATCAATCCTTTTAATACCGCCACTCCTCCTGAAGCGCCCAAGCCTGCCAGTTCCGGCGCCGGTGAATGGCGAGATGTATCTTCATCAGGTTCCAGACCGGCTGTTGACCCCAATGCCTCCGGCTTCAATCTGCAGGCGCGTCCGGACGCTTTATCTTCATCAGGTTCCAGACCGGCTGTGGATCCCAATGCCTCCGGCTTCAATCTTCAGGCTCGTCCGGACGCTCCCCGTCCTGGTTTTTCCGCGCAGGCTCTCTTCCAGAGCGCCAGCGCCGGCATGCCTCAAACTCCGGTGCAGCCTGCGACCCCACCGGCTGCCGCTCCTTCTCCAGCTTCCTCTCCACCTCCTCCTCCGGCTCCGCCTCAGCCTGCGCCCAGGCAAGAGGTTCCTTGGAATTTCGTCTCCTCCGCCTCCAAGACCGAATCCTCCCCTGCGCCCTTATCGCCGCCCGGTTTTCAGGCGCCGCCCCAGAGTCCGGCACCGTCCTTCCAGCCCCAGAATTTTTCCAGACCGCCGGAACCGCCTGCTCCGACGCCGATGCCCCATTCCCGTCAGGTGGATGAGGTGGCTCATTTTATTGCCCATGAAAGCATGCCTCAAGTACAGTCGCAGTCGCAGCCACTTATGCAGCCGTCGGTGGAGCCGGTAAGAGATATTCTGGCCGCTGACACGGAAACTAATCCGGTTCTGATGAGACCTGCCGCGCCGCCTGCTGCCGTCTCTGAAACCTCGTTCAAGAAAGCCCTCGAGGTTTTGCTGGCAGCCTTCGACAAGGAGATGGAAAGCGTGGCGGCCAGAGGCTCGGAAGCCTTTGCTCGGCGCGATCTGAAAGGGGCGGAAATGATGATTAAGCTGGCCGAGGAAATCTCTCAGTTAAAAGAAACGATTCAGCAGTTCACTATAACCAACAAAGACAATCTGTCTTAATTTCTCTCTCTGCCAATCAGGGCGCCGACGTTGGTTCTTCCGTGCCTTCTTTGCCGCTGTTTTGTTCTTGATTTTGGAAAGGTGCACCATCATCGGTGGCACCCTTGAGTAGCGAGCGGGCCATTTCTCCCAGAACGGTAGTGAGTGTTTTAACATTGCTGGCGGCGAATATTATGCAACCGGAAACCAGTAATGAGCCCAGCACCACCAGGATCAAATTGCGGGTGCGGGAGGGGGCTAACTGTTTTTTCTTTTTATCCTTTAAGTCTGAACTGCGGCGAGTTCCAGAGCTGCGGGGGCTCCTCAAATTGGAGCTGCGGTCCTTGGGGCTTATGGTTTTGTTGTTGGTTTTAGAAGCTGACCTTCTTGCCGCTACGCTTTCGTCCTCATCGAAATCTCTTTCCTGGGGTCTGGCTTCCTGGCGTTTGGGCTCGCTCTTATGCTTGTTGGCGGGTTTTTCCGCCTTGCCGGTGGGAGGTGTATAACTGAGGGCCGCTTCCAGGTCTTTGCGCATCTGGGTGAGGGATTGATAACGGTCATCGGGCATCTTGGCCAGGGCCTTCATGACGATTTTTTCCATAGAGGCCGGTATGTCCAGATCCGGTCTCACTTCCTTCATGGGGGCGGGCGGTTCGCTTATCTGTTTGCCCATGGTGTCGGCGTAGTTACGACCCAGGAAGGGCACTTTGCCGGTCAGGCTTTCGTACATGACCACACCGAGGGAGTAGATATCCGAGCGCAGATCTACATTGGCGCCCATGCATTGTTCAGGGCTCATGTAGATGGGCGAACCCCAGACTTCGCCCATACGCGTCAATCTTTGCGCCTCTTCGGTGATCATGGCGATGCCGAAATCTACTATTTTTACGTAGTCGTTGGTGCGCCCCTGTCTGGTGAGCATAATATTGCCGGGCTTGATATCACGGTGAATGGCATTGTGTTTGTGGGCATGTTCAATGGCCGCGCACACTTGCACGAAAATATCCTGGAAGCGCTCCGGTGCCAGTTGTCTTTCCTGCTTGAGCACCTCGGTGAGGTTTTGCCCCTGCAGAAAATCCATGACAAAATAGGGTTGCCCGCGATTGCTGGTGCCGTAGGCGTGCAGATTGACGATGCGAGGGTGATTGAGACGGCTCAAAAGCTCGGCTTCCCGCTGAAAGCGCTTGACCAGCATCTCGTCGGTGAGCCCCTGGGTGCGCAAGGTCTTCACCGCTACTATCCGTCCGGTATCTCGAGCTTTGGCTTTGTAGACCACGCTCATGCCGCCTTTGCCTATGACCGAGAGCACCCAGTAACGGTTGCCCAGGGTGGCTCCGACCAGCAAATCTTTGAAATTTGGTGGAATCTTGATGCGATAGAGCGGGTAGCGTGAGGCCCCTGGCAGTGGTATCAGTTTTGGTGCGGGGCTCTTGTGGGGTCTTTTCATTAAAAGACCTCAGGGCGCAATGGCATTGACAAGAATCTGTACAAAACCGAGCATCAGTCCGATAAATCCCCCAAACCATTCCAGGGCTTGTAACTCTTGTTTGCAAATACGTTTGACCAGGTTTTCCAGTTGTTGAGCCGAAAATAGATCAATCTTCTGGGCAATCACGTTATACATACCCAGCTTCGGTATAGCTTTTTCCAATAACTCACCTAGCTCCCGCTTCAAGTAAGAGTAGAAAAACTGAGACAGATCCTGCTTGGCTCTCATGAGCCAGGGTTCCGGAATCGATTCCGGGTTGAAGCCGACTATGGCTTGCCTGACGCTGGCCATGGCTTCGCCTTCCACTTTTCGCACCGAGGCGATGATATCGCTTTTGTGTTCAATTAAGAAGGCTTCCACAAAGGTGACCATGTTGGCTTTGAATTTGTTTACGGTTTGCAGGGGCATAGAACGCAGGTCGAAATTGGCAATCTGCAGAGCAATTTGCTCTTTGATTCCGAAGCGCTTGATCATGTCCTGGATGATTTTGTCTGCTTCTTCCGGTTCTTTTTCCAGGAAATTGCGCCATTCATAGCAGACGCGCTTGACGCCGATGATTCTGGCTAAAAGCTTGTAAGGACCGCTGGCATGAGCGCTAATTGACTCCTCGAGGGCGCTGATATTGGAGGGACTCAAAAGGGTAATCAAACCGGCTCGCACCTTGGGTGGTGTCGCAAAGGCTTCCAGGATGCGCGAGGCGAATTCGCTTGCCTGCTCAAGAGAAATGCGGGTTGTCAGAATTACCTGGTCGAAGACCTTCTCGGTAATTGTGGCAATTTTGGCATCTTTGCCCGCCTCCAGCGATTCGATGGAAGAGGCCACGAAATGCTCGAGGAGGGTGGGACTGAGTTCGGCTATATCGGAAGCCAGTCTATGTAGTTTGGTGGTATCGCGAAACTCTTTAAGAACCGAATCTACAAGGAGACCAATAGTGAGTCGAATATTATCTTCAGTGAGCAGGTGCTCGACCTGACCTTTGATGTCCTGCGGGGTGAGGAGCGTATCCGTGATTGTGCCGGCCACGGCCTGGGCCAGCTTGGCTCTGCGTTTGGGGAAGATCCCGGGCGTCAGAGGAAGCTGGATTTTTGTGAAGGGCACGAAATAGGCATCATAAGGGCGAAAGAGAGCTGCTACCGCCATCCAGGTAGCCAGGTAGCCGTGGGCAAAATAAAGGATAGGAGGCACGATCACTTTCCAGATGATCGCTTCCTGACTTTGAAAAAGAGCCGCCCAGTGAAATTCCATTTCCGTGCTTCCTGGTTGTTTTACGTATTCATTAAGTAAGACAAGACTTATTCTATAAGCATAAGCACCTGCTTGACCTCCTCTTATAATTAGCGTGTCCGCCGGTTGGTTATGATGCGGTTAAAGCTGAGGAGGATAAATTGCCTCGAGTCGGTCCAAAAACACAAGCAGCTTCGCTTGCGGCTTTACTGCTGTTAGCCTCTACGGGTTTCCATGATAGCGCCTTGGCCCTGGGGCTGGATCTGGAGAAGATCAAGAATGACCTCCTCAAAGGTAAGGGGTCAAGAGGCGGCAGACAAGAGCAGATAGCACAGGCGGAAGAACAGGCTCTCACTCTCATCAGCTCCGGTAGCGGCGAGAGTCTGGCTATGGCCAGGCAACTATTGGAGACCTCTTCTCAGAACGGTCTCGATAGTGCCCGCATGCACCTTTATCTGGGACGTATCTACGAGAAAGCCGGACAGAATGACAAAGCCGTCATGGCCTATATCGAGGCGCTTATTCTTTCCGAGGGCGGTGGTATCGATGCTTTGAGTGCCAGGGAGGAATTGTCCGCTCTATATATGAGGCAGGGCAATTACGATGAGGCCGGCGGCCAGCTCAAGAAGATTCTGGAAGTCAGTCCTCAGGACATCAAGTCAAGGGGCAACCTGGGCATTTGTTTCTTGCAGTTGGGGTACGCTGCCGCCAGCCTCGATGAGTTCAAGCGTGTCTTGCAGGTGGATCCGAATAACTTTGTGGCCCTCTACAACTCCGGACTGGCCCATACCATGGAAAGAGAGCCGGAGAAAGCGGCCGCCGCCTTTGAAAAAGCCGTGGCCAGCGGCGAAAAATCGGGAGAGCCGCTTTTGCCGATGGCCTATCTGGGACTTGCCCGGGCTTACCAGGCCAGAGGGCAGTTTGCCTTTGCCCTGAAGATGACTGATAAAGCCAGAGAGTTGGCGCCGCGCAGTCATTATGTTTATTTGAGTAAAGCTGAGATTTATGAAGATATGAAAGATCCCGGCAATGCGCTTGCCAGCCTTCGTAAGGCGCTGCAGGTGAATCCGCACGATAAGAGCGCCCAGCAATCCTTGAGCCGGATCATCAGCCGGCAGAAGCAGTTAATCGGACAGACACAGTCACTATCACAAAAAACGCAATAGAAGGGGAATTTACTATGGCAGTGCAGCTTACAAACGGGATGAGAAGCGGAAGAACTCAGCGAAATTTTCTTTTCTTGCTTTCCCTGACACTTTCTTGCCAGTGCTTTGTTGGTGCCCTGGCCGCGCCGGCCGAAGCCGATAAGGACAGCGAAGACATCAGCGCCAGCATCTTTCGCTACAAGGCGGCTATCGAAGCCAATCCCAGCAATCCTACCAACCGCCTCAAACTGGCTAAAGCCTATTTGATGGGTGGCGAATTGGACAATGCCGTAAGCGAGTTTCGCGCCGCCCTCAAGCTCAATCCTGATGATGCCGAGAGCTTCATGGGTCTGTCCCGTGCTTATGCCCGCAAAGGCGATATCAAACAAGCTTGTGACAACATAAAAGAAGCGGTGCGCCTGGCCCCCAATCAGAGCCAGTACCATCTCAAGTACGCGCAGTTGCTCTCCCGTGACAACAAGCTCGACCAAGCTATCCAGGAGTTCAAGAGCGCCATCAAGCTGAACGGCAAGGATGCCAACGCCCACCGTGATTACGGTGCCTGCCTGGGCTTGAAAGGAGATATCGAAGGTCAGGTGCTGGAAGAGAAAAAAGCCCTCAGTCTTGACGATAAGAACGCCGACGCTCATTTCTACCTGGGTTCCGCCTATGCCCAGCAAGGCAAGAAGAAGGATGCCTACGGCGCCCTCAAGCGTTGTACCGAACTGGATAAGAAAAATGCCGATGCCTTCAGGCTTCTGGCTGGTATAAGTGCCTCCGACGGTGACTTCAAGGAAGCGCTCAATTTTGCCGAGATGGCAGTCAGCCTTAATCCTGACAACAAGGCTTATGTGGCCACCCGGGACAAAATAAAATCCAAAATGGCTTCGAGCAAATAAGGAAGCAAAATTTTATCTGTTGCTCACGCAACATTGCCGAGAATTTTGGGGTAGATGCAAAGGGTTGTCTAATATCTATTGGCAACCCTTTGCTATTCCATCGTTATTGCCTGGTGCTGCCTTAATGGAATGTAAAAAGGTTAACTACATACGATGTGTAGCAACTTGCAAATAGACTAGATAGGTTCTACCATACCTTAACAGTTGGTCGTAACCGGAAAGGCAGATGGCATGAGCTGTTTTTGCCTTGCGGGGTTGGAGCGACGGCGTTGTTGAATTGTCGTAGGTCTTGATGACCACGAGAGTTTACTTTTACAGTCAGTCAATTTAGTGTGAGGTCCAGAAGCTGTGCTTGAGCGAGCGGATAAACAAGAGAAACCTGCCAAAAACTTCGAAATGAAGGCCAACATCAAGGTTGTTGGTTGCGGCGGCGCGGGATCCAATGCCGTCAACAGAATGATTGCGGCTGGTTTAAATGGTGTGGAATTCTGGTCCTGCAATACCGACGCTCAAGCGCTTGATCTGTCGGCTGCTAAGAATCGTCTGCAAATCGGGTCTAAGCTGACCCGCGGTCTGGGTGCCGGCGGCAACCCCAACATCGGTCAGAAAGCTGCCGAAGAAAGCCGCGAGGAAATCGCCCAGGCTCTGCAGGGCGCTGATATGGTCTTCATCGCTGCCGGTATGGGTGGTGGTACCGGTACTGGTGCGGCTCCCATTGTCGCGGAAGTGGCCAAAGAACAAGGCGCGCTCACAGTAGGCGTCGTATCCCGTCCCTTCCTTTTCGAAGGTAAGCGCAGAAGCAATCAAGCCGATTCCGGCATTAACGAAATTCGTTCCCGCGTCGATACCCTGATCGTCATCCCCAACCAGAGGCTCCTGGAAGTCGTGGATCACAGAGCTTCCATGCAGGAAGCCTTTGTGGAAGCCGACAAAGTGCTCATGCAAGGTGTGCAGGGTATTTCCGACATCATTACCGTGCCTGGTCTGATTAACGTCGACTTTGCCGACGTCAAAGCCGTGATGCAAACCGCCGGCTCCGCCCTCATGGGAGTTGGACGCGCCACCGGTGAAGGACGCGCTGTGGAAGCGGCACGCAATGCCATCAACAGCCCCTTGCTGGAAACCACCATTGACGGTGCCTCCGGCGTTATCTTCAACGTCACCGGCGGTCCCGACCTCACCTTGCACGAAGTGCAGGAAGCTGCCAACGTCATCTACTCTGCCGTCTCCGACGAAGCCAACATCATATTTGGTGCCGTTCTCGACGACAGACTGCACGGCGAAGTGCTCATTACCGTTATCGCTACCGGCTTCGATATGCTTGTGCAATCTCAGCCCCGGGCTCGCCAGACTCAGGCTCCCGCCCAGGGCCGTGAGCAGCAAGCGCAGCGCCAGGAAGCGCCCAGACGTGAGTCTGTGCAACAACAGCAACCGCAACCGCAAAGCGAAATCAAGAAAGTGGCATCCGATATCCTCGATATCCCTGAGTTCCTCAAGGCGAGAAACGGAAACGGTCGCTAAGACACTGTCTGTTTTAGAGAGAAAGAGGGGGAGCAATTCCCCTCTTTCTATTTGAAAAAGAGCTGCACCGTAAAGTCGGCCGGATCGGAGGGTGAACGGGGCATATTGTGCCAGAGTTTGACCACGCCCCTGGCCGGCAGTGCCTTCAGCCCGATGTCGAAAAGTTTGTCGTTATAGGGGCTCATGTTGTTGCAGCCGCCTGGATATCCGCAGGATGGGCCGCTGTGAATGTATTGGTCAATGGCTACCAGAGAGCCGACTTTCACCAGGTTGTTGCTGTCGGTGTTGGAGAGGCACAGCCAGTTGTAGCCCAGATCTCGGGCATTGTAAGCAACCAGATCAAGCTTGGCTGATGGTACCGGTTGGGAAGTTCTGGTGGCGCTCTCGGTGGCGCGCAGAAAGGCTGAAACGTCATAGCCTATTTCTTCGCGTCTTTCCCTGGCGTAGAAGACGGCGCTCGCCGGCGGACATTCCAGGGGCATGGCGGTATTGCTGAGTTCCTCCTGGGAGCTGAACTGGTTTTCGTCGAAGGCAATCTTTTCCATGATCAGGTTGGCTTGCACAAGCAGAAAGGGATTATTGAGAAAGCGGGACTCTTCTCCGTCACCTTCGATGGAGCGCATGCCCGGTCCGAAAAAGATCTGCCCGCGCATGCCCCACCATGGTTTGCCGTCTTCTATGGCATCGAAGACGGCGGCCGTGGGTAGATACTGATAGCAAAGCAATTCGGGATGTTGGTATAGAAATTGACGCCGCCTATCAAGCACTTCCTGCTTGCTGAGAAAGTTAAGTGCCGAAGGCGGATTTACGGTCAGGTAAACGGGGGTGCTCACTTTTGCCGCCTGGCCCACCGCCAGTCGGTTTACCGACTGCGCCTGAACTTTCAGCACGGCTCTGCCAAGGATAAGAAGGCTTACGGTAAGAGCCGACAAAAGCCAGAGTCTTTTGCCTGATGTCAGAGCTTTCATAAGGCGACCTCGTGTTCTATTATTTAAGTCTACATCGGCTTAGGCATACGAGGTTCTCATGGCGGGTCTTGAAAGTGGTCTTCTACCCTTTGAATTCGACGGGCGCAAACTCAGTTTAATTGACCAGAGAGCTTTGCCTTTCTCGGAAGTTTACTTCGATGCCACTGAATTCGACAATCTGTTATACGCAGTGCGGGAAATGGTGGTGCGTGGAGCTCCCTCCATCGGTGCCGTGGCGGCCTTCGGGCATGCCCTGACGGTGAAGCGACACGGCGGCGACTGGTCGAAGATAGAAGCGGACCGCGAGAAATTGCTTTCTACGCGACCTACTGCCGTCAATCTAAAATTTGCCGTCGATAAAGTGCATGAGGCGGCCCGCTCGGCTCTGGCTCAGGGACCCCAGTGCTCGGCCGACGCGGCCATGGCCGAAGCCCGGCGACTTCTTTCGGAGTTGGTGGATGCCAATCGCTCCATGAGCGAACACGGTCTGGAACTGGTTCCGGCCGGGGCCGGTATCCTCACTCACTGCAATGCCGGACCCCTGGCGGCTTGTGGTTATGGTACCGCCCTTGGTGTGATAAGGTCCGCCCATTTTGCCGGCCGCAACATTAGTGTATTTGTGGACGAAACGCGCCCTCGCAATCAGGGTGCCCGCCTCACACTATTTGAACTAATGCGGGATCAAGTTCCCTGCACACTGGTCTGCGAGACGATGACCAGCTATTTGATGTCTTCCGGCAAGGTTGACCTTGTCATTACCGGCGCCGATAGAATCGCCAGAAACGGTGATACCGCCAACAAGATCGGTACTTACAATTTAGCGGTATTAGCCAGGCATTTCGGTCTGCCTTTCTATATAGCAGCACCTCTTTCCACCTTTGATGCTCACACGGCGGAGGGCTCCGACATACCCATCGAGATGCGTGATCAGGCAGAGGTTTTGACCCTTGATGGACAGCCTCATACGCCTGCGGGGGCCAGGGCTCTTAATCCATCTTTTGATGTGACTCCGGCCGAGCTGATTACGGCCATTATCACCGAGAAGGGAATACTGAGAGCACCCTATAAAGCGGCCATAGATAATTACTTAAAAAGCCAGTATTCAATGGCATAAGAGATGGCGAAGATGCCACTGAGGGTGGCACTACCGGCGAAGCGATACTCGGGCTTGATCTTTTGTTGAATAATATAGTTGCCGACAATGGAAATCGGCAAGTTAGCCAGGAATGCCTTCAAGCCAAGCATGAGAAAATGAGGAACCGCCTCGCCTAAAGGCATGGACACCTGAAAGTTATGGGTGGATAAATATATAAAGAAGACATGCCTGGCGATCCAGAGCGGGTTGAAGTAGAGCATGGCAAAGCCGGTGCGCCCCAACCAGTTAAGAACGAACCTGCCGTCTGCTGCTTCTCTAAAAAGGTATCGAAGCGGGCTCTTTTCCGCTTTCCGTCCATCGACCTTGATACTTTCCAGAACTTTGAACCAGCGGGGAATCTCAAAGCGATAAAGCAAGCTGCCCACTAAGGCAATGGTGATTATTCGCGGCCAGGAGATGGCGCTGGGAGAGAAGCCCGAAAGAATTAGTTGCCCAAGAAAATCGCCCAGCGGGTAGAGAAGTAGACCGACCAGTAAGTTGATGCGATTTTGAATTTGTTCTTTTGCCTGCATTTATGCCTGGTATTGTGGCTATTGCTCCTCAAGTCTGTCAAGTTGATCAAATCTTGCTATAAATAAGTTGGTTGGTTCAATCTTTTACTTCTAAAGTAGCAAAGGTAAAATCATGAAGCAGGAAAAACTCAAAACTCCCAGCCGCCTGGCTTTGATTTTGGCGCTTGCCTGGTTTCCTTTTTCTTCAGCGGCTGCCGCCGATGCGCAGGGGCTCTTGCGTTACGATTTTCGTCTGGAACATATTAGTTGTGCCCGCTGTATCTTGAATGTGCGGCAGGCTTTGCGCAAGACCGCCGGTGTGCAAAAATGCGAGATTGCTTTGCGCAAGCCCTACGGTGCCGTGCTCATTGTAGATGGGGCCAAGGTAAACGAAGCCTTGATCAAGAAGGTGGTTGATAGTGCCGACCCCGGTACCCACCCTCAGGCCGTAGATTTCCTCAGTGAGCCGGTAAAAGCCGTGCCCGCCGTGCTACTACCAAAACACAACGGGCTCAAGAAAAACTAAAACCGGTTCGTCGGATCAGGGCGGTAAAACGGCAACTACGGGTTCCAGCGCATCGGCGCGGAATTGCAGACTGGATGGTCCCAGGGGTACCGGCACAGGGAAGTTGCAGGTAACCGTGGTTTGCACGTAGGCCTGGGCATTGGCATAGGTCAGGTTGTAGTTATTGTAGACACAGATTTTCGAACCGCCGCCTGTTTTCTGGAACTCTGCTACCACCTGGGCTACAGCCGAGTTAGCCGCCCCGGCGTTGTCTTTGTTGGCGGCTGCTCTGGCGCAGTGTTTAGCCAGGGCGTCATTCTGTGTCTGGCATACGACCACCGCTGCCACGTCCACCAGAAAGAGCGCCACTATAATCAAAATGATGGAACCGCATACGGTTTCAATCATATTTCCCGAGCTTGATCTACCGGGTTTTTTGGAACGCGTCTTCAACATCGCAAGCTCACCAAATCCTCTTCTTTTACCTTAGTTTTTGCCTGTCTCTTCCATGGGACGTTTATCTATGTAGTTAAAAACAACCGGCTTGGTCAGACCATCGATACTGAGAGCGCTCAAGAAGGGCACGCTAGCCAGAGAGATGAAGGGCGAGACCTGTACCTGGGTGTTTACTTCAACAAACTGGTCGAATTCGTCGCCGCCGGCCAGGGTCTGAGGCGCTTTGAAGTCGTTCTTGATGATGCTGGAACCTGTGAAATGCGGCAGGGAACTGCTCAGCCAGGCCGAATTCATGGCATTTCTAGCGGCGGCCCAGTCGGACGGCTTACTGGTGGAACAGGCCCTCGTGGTCATCTGATTGAGGTACATGCCGCTGCAATAGCCCACTCCCAGGTAGATAATGTCAATCATCGGAAAGAGAATTACCAGAAGAAGAATTATCAAAGACGGAGCCAGTTCGGCAATTTGTGAGCCCCCTGCCTTTCTCATTTTTCTCATGCTTAAAACCCCCAGCTCAAGAGCTGCCGTAGAAAACAAAATTGATGCCATACCGCCAACCAATTTCAAATGCTCGTTTTGAAATTTATGCGTCTACGTGTATATTCCCAAACCTGTCCATGTTTTAATCGTTTGGTCTTAAGTTCCGGGAGTGACTTAAGCGATATTTAATCTAGCCTTCGTTATTGTAGAATGTTCGTGATATTGTGCGTTTCTGGCATTGCCAGCTCTTAGAAAGGTAAAAAGTGCCGTGACCGGAAAAAACTCTTTACAATCCCTCCGTGGGATCAGTTTCGCCCAGCACATTGCTCTTATCATCGCCCTTTCGGCTTCTCTTTCAACGGTTCCCGGGGCGTCGGCTCAGGAATTCTCTTCGGACTTGCTCGATAAGTATCAGGAGAAGGTGGAGAAGCGGGAACTCACTGACCAGGAACTATCTCGTCTGGCGGAACTGGCGCAAGCGTACAAAGACAATGCCAGGGTGCATCTGGTTTATGGGCTGGCTCTCGATCTGGTCGGATTGAACGATCAGGCTCTGGAGCAGTTCAAGCTCTCCGACAAGCTTGGTCCCAAGGATTCTCAGGCTGTGGTGGGCATCATTCACCACTTGCTCTCCCGGGGCGATAAGGCTGCCGCCAAGGCCATGTTGGATCAAGCCATGGAACGCTTTCCCAACGATGCCAACGTGCTCTATGTGCTCGGGCGCACCTTGCTTGACGACAAGCATGGTCAGGAAGCGGAGAGTGTCTTGTGGCGGGCCTACGGACTGCCGAACCGTCCGGTGGGTGTGGCTGTCAGCCTGGCTGAGCTGATCATGCCTTATAAGCCGGAGTTGGCCGTCCAGTATGCTCAGGAAGATTTGAAGCGTCAGCCTGATAATCGCCTGGGTTTGGCTGTGCTCACCGAGGCTTATTTCAATCTGGGTGAGTACAGAAAAGCTCTGGCACCGGCTGCCAGAATCTTTGCCTTAGATCCTTTCTACAGAAATTGTGCCGATCTTTATGCCCGTTCTCTGTATTGGAACGGTCAGTACAGGCAGGGTCTCATGCCGGCGCTCTATTGCCTGGCCAGACAGGCCACTTATATGGGCGGCAATATGCCGGCCTCGGAGGTAATCGCCCAGATTTCCCAGAGAGTTTCCTCCCGGGATTTGTCTCAGGCACTGGAAGAGTTCTATCAGAAGACGATTGGTTCCGGTAAGGATATTGTCCGCACTCCCTTTTATTATTACCTGGCTCAGGCTCTGAGCCGGGCCGGACACCATGAGCAGGCCCTGGCGCAGATAGATCGCTTTCTGGCGGCTGATCCGCGCTGTGTTGATGCCATACTATTCAAGGGACGCTTACAGGAAACCAAGCTCGGTGACTACCAGGGGGCGCTGGCCTCCTATCGGTTGGCCCATGCCTTGTTACCCTACAATCCCGTTTGCGATCAGGCGCTGGTGCGTTTGGAAGAGCGGATGAGCGTCAGGGAAAGCGATCTGGCCTGGCTTATCAGAGATGGGCTGCGGCGCCTGCTCAATCTTCCGCCTATATAATTTCTTCGGGGTGGCGGTGGCCAGGTATGTTCCAACTCATTTGCTGAACGAACCACATGTGGTTGTAGACGGCAGCGCAACGCCTTCTACGGTGCTTACCCTCTCTCACTGGCCGGGTAGCGCCAGTCCCGAGGCTTTCCGCGCCGATCTTTCCGCCTCCATGGCTTTCAAGGCCTTGCATGAATTAGAGGCCGGCCGTTTTGAACTGCCTTCGGAAGTCATCACCAATAATCATTACGACGAAGATGGACTGGTATCCGTCTTTGCTCTCGTCCATCCTCAGGAGGCCCTGGCAATGGAAGCGATGCTTCTTGATATAGCCTCGGCCGGAGACTTCGGCGTTTTTCGCGACCGTGATGCGGCAAGGGTTTCCTTTGTTTTGAATGCCTGGGCCTGCCCGGCCCTCTCTCCTTTGAACAACAATGTTTTTAAAAAAGGTTCTGATTTCGTCACGTCTGTGCTCTACGAGGAGTTGCTTTTCCGTCTGCCGAAGCTGATTAGCAAGATCGATCATTTCCATAGCTACTGGCAGGAAGAGGATACTTTTCTGAGTGATACCGAGCAGGCTTTTGGGCAGGGGCTCTTGTCTTTCAGTGAAGATCCGCACCGTGACTTAATGATTGTGCGCGTGGATGAGGGCTTTCAGGGACGGCGCAATCCGGAGCTTTCCTCAAGCTGGGTTTCAAAAGTATTGCATCCGTTTTTTGTGCACAACAAAAGCAATTTGATGCGAATTCTTGTTATTAAGGGGAGCCGGAGGGAACTTTATTTTCGCTACGAAACCTGGGTTCAGTATCAGAGCCGGGTGCTTTGTCCGCGCCTTGACCTGAGCGATCTGGCCATCCGTCTCAACCTTTCGGAAAAGAGTGGGCGGTGGCGCTTCAATGGCACAAATGAGATAATAGCCCGCCTCTACCTGGATGAAGACCTTAATCGGTCCGGTTCATCCATTCCTGAGGATTTGTTTCTGAGAGAGCTTTTTGAGGCATTAGACTTTGACCAAAGCTAGGAGCGGGTACGGAAGTGGTTTGATTGAAAATTGGAAGCGCTTTTTCGGGCGCGGACTCTTTCAAGCCAAGGTAGACTTCTTTGCGCTGCTTCTAGCCCAGGCCGAGACCACTCTGCGCGGCATCGAAGCCCTGGAAACCTGGCTATGCACGGGCGCTTACGAGCGCTGCCAGTTGGTGCGGGATCTTGAGCATCAGGCTGATCAACAAAAGCTGACCTTGCAGAAAAAGTTGGTGGATTCTTTTGTCACGCCGCTCGATCGGGAGGATTTGTATGATCTTTCAGTGCGCCTCGACGAAGTGATCAATGCCGCCAAAAATGCCGTCAGAGAAGTAGAGGCTCTCAATTACTGTCCCCGGGATGAGATTCTGGCGGAAATGGCCCGCACGTTGAAGGAGGGGGCACGCTGTCTGCATAATTCCTTTGCCAATTTGAGCGGCAACCTGGATGAGGCATCTGCGCAGGCAGATCTGGCCCGCAAATCGGAGAATCGCTTCGAGAAGGTTTACCGGCAGGGCATGCGGGAGTTGTTCGAACTGAATGACTTTAAGACGGTGATGCGCACGGTGGAAGTTTATCGCTGTATGAATAATGCCGCTCACCGAATCGATGTGGTGGCTGAAAAGCTACACCACGTCATCATCAAGATTAGATGAGACAATAAACCAAGATGGACCATCAGACTTTACTACTGGTGCTGCTTTTCCTTGGCTGTCTCTTCTCGTACACTAATGGCTTTCAGGACGGCAGTTCCGTGGCGGCCTCCCCGATTGCCTCCCGTTCTCTGGAGCCGGCCAGAGCCGCCGTATTAACTGCTTGCTTCGAATTTCTGGGGGCCCTGGCCGGTGGTTCGGCAGTGGCCGGATCTATTGCTGCTATCACCACTTACACAGACCAAGAGGGCTTCCTCTCGGTGCTTGTTGTGGCCCTGTTTTGCGCCATTGTCTGGAATTTTTTCACCCGTTTGATCAAGGTTCCAAGCAGTTCCACCCATGCTCTGGTGGGAGGTTTGATTGGTTCCATCTGGGGACGGTCCGGCAACCTGGACTACATCAATCTCGGTGATTTCGGTTATTTGGTCCATCCCACCGGCGTGGCCAAGGTTATCCTGACGCTCTTTCTTTCCCCTCTGATTGGGTTCGTGTCCGGTTATCTCTTGCTGAAGTTGAGTCTGATTGTGTTCAGATTCGCTTCTTCCCGCCTGACCCGGGCTCTCAAGCGCATGCAGTGGTTGGTCTTGCCATTATTGGCTTTCGGTCACGGTGCCAACGATTCCCAGAAGGTGATGGGACTTCTGGTATTGGCTCTGGTCGGCCAGGTGGGCGTGATACCACTGCCGGTGCGGCTTTTGGTTGGTGCGGCCATGACACTTGGAGTGGTGGCAATGGCCCCCGGTATCGTCAAACGGGTTGGTTCCGGAATTTACAGGCAGCGTCCTTTGCATGCCTTCGTCTCGGAACTGGCCTCGGCGGTGGTGGTCAGTTTCGGGTCTCTGACGGGTGGTCCGGTGTCCGCTTCGCAGGTGATCGCCTCTACCGTCATGGGCGTCGGTTACGCCGACCGGCGCAAAGGCGTGCAGTGGCTCGTAGCCAGAGATATGCTCATGGCCTGGTTTTTGACCATACCCTGCTCGGCGCTGCTTGCTTATTTGATATCTTTCTGGACAAGACCGGGATAGATCCAGGGAGCATCGTAATTGGATGTCTTAGCCGGCGCCAGGAGCCAATTGTTCGATGTGGCGGCCAGGAGACCTACCATGACTGCAAGCCAGATTCTATTAAGACTGGGATTCATTTCTCTATGCCCCGCGGAAGGTCTCACTCGCCTTACTCAGTAAACTTTCCCGCAGTTTTTCGATCTTAAACCGTTTATTTCTGCCACCGCTTGGTAGGTAATAGTTCTAAATGGTATTTTGTGTTAAGGCAGAGAGTCAGTTTGCCGGAATGGTAAAAACTAGCCAAGCAAGAAAGGCATTTCGAAATGGATGAACAGCACGAAAAAGAGACTGAGAGCGAATTTGAAAAGCACTGGTTGAAGACCGAGGAAAGCGATGAATCGGTTTACCAGGATATTCGCCAAATCAGGGATTATGCCAGGCTGGCCTTCGACAAACTTGATCTGGATAGCAATGGCTTTATCGAGCGTCAGGAACTCTTTACCTTTCTTGCCAGCGATAAGGTATCGAGCCGTGAAAAGTCTTTCATAACCTTCTTGCTCAATAACCAACAAGCCATTGCCGATATGACGGCCGAAAGCACACCCGGACCAAGAAGCGGTATTTCCAGAAGCGATCTGGAGAGTTACTTCGGCTTAATTATTAACCTTATCCAGCCGGCCGGCTGAGTTCCTTCACGTAGGGGCTAAAATATGAACCGAGGGCAAGTCTTGTCAAGGGTTGCCTGGTTTATATTTTCCGAAGTCTTTACTTCGCAGGAGGGTTGGCATGAGATTCAAGGCAAGGCTCGCTGTTTCCGTAGCACTGCTTTCCACGGTCATTGTAAGCGTCAACGGCGCTCAGGCTCAGTTGGGCGGCATTGATCTCACCCAATTGCCCGCTTTATTAGATGTGGAAGGGCGCCGGGTGCAACTGGAAAAAACAGTGAATGAGGCTGTTTTATCCGGTCGCCTCTCCAGCGTCGACAGTGAAGCTTTCAAAAAAGAGCTGAATCGCATCAAAGATCTGGAGGCCGGCTACAGAGCCAGCGGCAAACTTTCCATCTGGCAGAAGACCAGACTGTCACTGGAACTCGATGTTATTTCTTCCAATCTGGAAAGAACCATGGGCACCCGCAAGGAAGTGGGCTTGACCGATCTGGCCGGCAAGGAGACGGAACTGGCCTCTCGCTTGAGCGCCGCTTTGAGTTCCGGTCGCCTCACCAACCTGGAAGTGTCCGGTTTGAGCCAGGAATTGGAGGCCATCAAGAATAAAGAGAACCTTTACAAGCAGGCCGGCGCCCTCAATAACACTCAGACCCTTGAAATTGCCCTTGATCTCGATAAGCTTTCCTCCAAATTGGAAGCCCAGCTCAAGGCTAGAACCGGTGCCGATGTCAACTATTCGGCCAGGCGCGGAGAACTTCGAACCCGCCTGAAAGACTTGCTCACCGCCGGCCGCATTTCTCAAACAGAGGCTGATACCTATAATCAGGAATTGAATCGTATAGAGAGCCGGGAAGCCAGTTTGACCGCCGGTGGCAATAGCCTTACCGTCACCGATCAGCTTTCCTTAGCCCTCGATCTGGAGCGAGTTAATTCCGCTCTGGAAAGATACACCGCCGGTGTCACTTCCGTGGGTCTGCCCGGCATCGATGCCATGCAGACGGCTCTGGAAAAGCGCCTCAGCGATAATCAGGCGGCTGGTAAGTTCACCGTTCAGCAATACGGCGAGTTGAAACAGGAGTTCGATCGCATTGCCCAGGTGGAAAATAATTACCGTTCCGACGGTATTCTTTCCGATAGCGAGACATTGACTCTCTCTTCCTCGCTTGATGCACTGAATCGCAAGATCGACAGCGCCCTCACTGCCAACACTCCTCAGCCCGGAGCCGGTCTGGCCGGTCGTCAGGCTGAGTTGCTCAAGAAACTGGACGGCGCCAAAGCCTCCCAGCGACTTTCGGAAGTGCAGTATCAAGATCTGCGCGGCAAGTTGGATCAAACCTCGGCCCGTGAAAGACTTTACCGCGCTGACGGCGTTCTTACCGACGCCGAGACGCTCTCTCTGGCCAGTGAGCTGGACACCATTTCCGGTCAAATTGATAGAAGCCTGGCGCCGCTTCCGGATCTCGGTTCTACCAGAGCGGCTATCGAAAAACGCGTGCAGGACGGTCTCGCTTCCGGGCGCTTGAGCCCCGCTGCCGAAAGTGAATTGCGTTCGGATCTGAGCCGCGTCGTGCAGCTTGAATCGGCTTTCAAAAGCGGAACCGGTTCTCTCAACGACGAGCAAGTAGCGCACCTGGCGCGGGAATACACCGCCATTGGTGGCAGACTTGATAAGACTATGACGGCTCTGCCCGATGTTACAGCCAAACGCACTGATTTAGAACGCAAGATCACCGAAGGCGAAGCCGCCGGTGTGCTCACTGCCGGGCAAGTTTCCGACATGCGCCGGGAGTTGTCCAGAATTGCCTCTGTTGAAGCCAGTTTCCGTAGCTCCGACAACAGCTTGTCGGACTGGGAAGCGATGAGCCTGAACCGGGATCTGGATAGACTGGATTCGGATGTGGTGCGCTTGATGGCTGCCCACAGTGTTACACCGGCAGCTACCGTCAATGCCCCTTTCGATACGAAAGGGCACTGGGCTGAGTCTTATGTCGGACAGTTGACGCAGCGTTCCATCATCGGTGGTTTTCCGGATGGTTCCTTCAAGCCCGATGACGGTATCACCCGTGCTCAGTTTGCGGCCATCGCCATGAAGGCTTTGAATGTGCCGGCTGCCAGTGGACCCGCTACATTCAAAGATGTGGCTCCCACCTACTGGGCTAATAAGGCCATTGCTGCCGTCAGTCAGGCCGGCCTGGTGACCGGTTTCCCTGACGGAAGCTTCAAGCCGGAGGACAAAATCACAAGAGCCCAGGCCCTCGTTATTCTAGCCAAGGCTCTGCCCACCGGTCTGGCCGATACCTCCATCCTCAACAGCTATCAGGACGGCTCTTCGGTGCCGGCCTGGGCCGCACCTTCCGTGGCCAAGGCTGCTAAGGCAAGAATTCTCGTCAGCTATCCCGATCCCAGTGCCATCAAACCTAATGTCAATGCCACCAGGGCCGATGTAGCCGCTCTCACCTATCAAACTCTGATCAATTTGGGACAGAAGTTGCCCATGATCAAAGTCGGTCTGGAAAAGTAGAGTCGCAAGAGAAACTAAGCAAGACCACGCGGCGCAAAAGCAGCGTGGTCTTTTGCTAACCACTTAAAAACGGATTCTTCAATCTCGACTTTTTGGAAGTCGTTCTGGTAGGCGTGATTGAGGGCAATGTTCATCAGTTCGGTGGCCAGCTTATCATCCAGTTCGTCGGCCAGAAGCAGGTGTTTGACTTTCAGCACAAGGCCATCGTCGCTGCTCTTGGCGCCCAGGTAACCCTGAACTTCACCATTTTCTTCCACTACCAGGAAGATGCCGTCTTTGCCAAAGTAATTGGCTTCTATATTGCGCAGGTCTTGCTCATCACCACTTGGCGGTACTTCCGCCTTTTCATACTTAGCCTCAGTGAGAGCTTGAATGCCCTTCTCGTCCTGTCTTGCGCCGATTCTAATTTGCATTTGACTGATGCTTCCAATAGAGAAATGAATTTACTTCAGATGTGATTTTAAAGCAAAAAAATAACCGGTTGCCCGGTTATTTTCTTGTTTTTGTTTGTCCCGTCTGAATTGCCGACTTATTTAACCAGGAAGGCAACCAGAAGCAGAGCCACGATGTTCAAGATTTTGATCATGGGGTTGATGGCCGGACCAGCCGTATCTTTATAGGGATCGCCTACGGTGTCGCCGGTGACCGCTGCTTTGTGAGCATCGGAACCTTTGCCGCCGTGGTTGCCTTCTTCGATATACTTCTTGGCATTGTCCCAGGCTCCGCCGCCGGAGGTCATGGAGATTGCCACGAAGAGACCGGTGACGATGGAACCCACCAACACACCGCCAAGAATCTTGGCAGCGGCATATTCACCGGGAAGAGCGTGATTGAGCCAGAAGGCGCCAAGCATGGCGATTACCACCGGCGTGCCTACGGGCAAGAGGGCCGGCACAATCATCTTCTTGAGGGCGGCGGAAGTAACGATGTCCACGCATCTGGCATAGTCAGGCTTGCCTGTACCTTCCATGATGCCCGGGATTTCTCTGAACTGCCGTCTCACTTCTTCCACCACCATACCGCCGGCAGCACCGACGGATTCCATGGCTAAAGCGGCGAAGACGAAAGGAATGAGACCACCCAGGAAGAGACCGGCCAGAACATAAGGGCTGGAGAGGTCGAAGGTGATACCGGTTGCGGCACCACCGGTTTTAGCGATGGCCAGATTCAATTCCTCGGTGTAGGAACTGAAAAGAACGATGGCTGCCAGACCGGCCGAACCGATGGCATAGCCTTTGGTTACGGCTTTGGTGGTATTACCCACGGCATCGAGGGGGTCGGTAACGTTGCGCACTTCTTTAGGCAATTCCGACATCTCGGCGATACCGCCGGCATTGTCGGTGATTGGTCCGTAGGAGTCGATGGCTACGATGATACCCGCCATGGAGAGCATAGACATGGCTGCCAGAGCCACTCCAAATACTCCGCAGAGGGCATAGGAGACGAGGATACCGGCTACGATGGTGATTACCGGATAGGCAGTGGACTTCATCGACACGGCCAGACCGGCGATGATGTTGGTGGCATGACCGGTTTCAGAGGCTTTGGCGATGTACTTGACCGGCGGAAATTCCGTGGAGGTGTAGTACTCGGTGATGTATACCAGAAGACCGGTGACAACCAGACCGACCATGGAAGCCAGGAAGAAAGACATTGTAGTTACGTCTTTGCCGCCAATCTGCAGACCCTGCATCATCTTATCGGTGATGAACCAGAAAGAGACACCGGCCAGAACTCCGGCCACGATCAGACCTTTATAGAGAGCGCCCATGATATTGGTGCTCTTGCCGAGCTTGACGCACATGGCCCCTATGACCGAGGTGACGATGGAAGCGGCACCTAGAACCAGCGGATAAACGATGACGTTTTGAGCACCACCGGCTTCGATTTGAGCATGGAATACCTGGTGAGCCAGAAGCATGGTGGCAACGGCGGTGACGGCATAGGTTTCGAACAGGTCGGCAGCCATACCGGCGCAGTCACCCACGTTGTCGCCGACGTTGTCGGCGATTACGGCAGGGTTTCTCGGATCATCTTCAGGAATTCCGGCTTCTACTTTACCTACGAGGTCGGCGCCGACGTCGGCGGCCTTGGTGTAGATACCGCCGCCCAGACGGGCGAAGACTGAGATCAAACTGGCGCCGAAGCCGAGACCGACCAGGGCGTTCACGTCATTGGTGACCATGTAGAAGCCGGCCACGCCTAGAAGACCGAGACCGACAACCAGGAGACCGGTTACCGAGCCACCTTTGAAGGCTACGGAGAGCGCTGCTTCCAGACCGTTGCGGGCGGCTTCCGCCGTGCGCACATTGGCTCTCACCGAGACGTACATGCCGACGAAACCGGAGAGAGCGGAGAGCACGGCGCCCACCAGGAAGCCGGCGGCTGTGACCCAGTTGAGGGTCAAGCCGATAATGATGAAGAGCACGGCACCGACACCGGCTACCGTGGTGTACTGCCTGTTCATGTAGGCGCTGGCGCCTTCCTGAATGGCGGCGGCAATCTGCTGCATCCGCTCATTGCCGGGACTGAGACTGAGAACGCTGGAGCCGGCCCAGCCTCCGTATGCTAGTGCTACTGCGCCGCAGCCCAGCACACCAAATAGAGTCGTATCACCCATCATTTACTCCCTAAATTCGCTTAACGAACTGCATCCAGGATTGCCCCGGGCGTTCGAATATTTCAGTTTTTCTGATAATTCGTTTTGCCCCTAACTGATAACTAAGCAGCTAAGTGCTCTGCCAGATTACCAGGTGGTGAGCCCTTTAGCCGGAACTCAATTTAATTTTGCTTGATACCGCGTCTTGATACCGCTAATGGTTAGCAGTTATCGATTGCTTATGCAGGTTGTATAAAAGTAGTCCATGTTATGATGAACCTCTTTGGATCTGGTTTTATTGGCCCCGGCCAATAACCGAAGGTCAAAACAGGTTGTCGTCAAGAAGGCGTTCTAAAGTCAAGTATGCGGGTGTTTCGGCAAGCATTTAGTGAAGAAGGCGGGCTCCTGCAAGTAGTTTTTCAGCTCAGCCTGGCCCTAACCTTGCTGGCTGCCCCTGCCGCTTTCTCTCAGGGCTATGCTCCCTCCTATAAAACTGTCAGGAGCGCCGGTATCAAGGTTCTCTCCATCGATGAGAGGGCGGCTGAGCGCACTATATATGTGAAGCTGGCCCGGGATGCCGTGGTCGGGCGTCCACTTTTCAACTACCTGCCCGGTGAGGGCGGCGACACCATCTTGACTGCCGATTTTGAAGGGCTGTCAAGCAATTTGCCCTCAAGGGTAATTAGACTGAATTCACCTGAAAATCGTCTCAATCGGGAAGCTCGCTTATCGGGCATTAAGGAAATTCATTTTGCCGAGATTCAGGCCGATAAGCCGCGTTTGCGATTTTCCTTTGTGGCCAGAGACCCTCAGATATTGAAGAGTGTGGCCGTCGGTACCGCGCCTGGGCTTCTGAAGATAACCTGGGGCGCGGCTGAGAAGACCGTGGCAAAAAGTGAGGCTCCGCCTCTGGCACCGCCCATTAAAAAGGTCAGTGCGCCCAGAGCGGCCCTGGCCGAAACAGAAAGCCGCAGCGTTGAAGCTTCCAAGGAAAAGGTAGAGAAAGCAGGGCTAAAGTCGAAGTCGGGTTGGTTCTCCCGCTTGAAGGAACGCACCCTGGACATGATCGGCTTGAGTGACGAGAAGTCACAACTGGAAGGTGACGGGAGCGGTGTCGTCAAGGATGGTTTAGAAACGGCCGGCGGTGGTGCGCGGGCGGTGGCACCGGATGCGGTGGCGGAAAGCAATCCTACTTCAGAGGCGGAAGAGAGCCGCCGCGAAGTAGTGGACTATGGACCTCCTCCACTGATTACCCTTGAGAAAGCCGACGCTATGGGCAGTGGCGCCAAGCTGGAAATATTCCGGGTGGAGATGCCGGCCGGCAAGGAGCTGACCTATAAATCTTTCCGACTGAAAAATCCCGATCGCTATGTGATGGATATTCCCGATCTGCGCTCCATTGCCAATGCTAGTTTGCCCGATGTTTTGGCATCGCCCCTGGTGCGTTCCATCCGCGTGGGCATACCCAATGCAGATAATGGTGTCGGCCGCCTGGTGCTGGAATTGGAAGAAGGAGTGAATGTAGACGAGCTATTCCATTCCGGCTCTACTTATATGACTATGACCTTGAGTAAGGGGTTGAGTGGGGGCGGCGGCGGCGTTTCCTCCTCCACATCGATTGCCGCCGGTCCTATCGTGGTGCCGAGGGCGCCGGATGAAACCGTGATTGTCCTTGATGCCGGGCATGGTGGCAGTGATCCGGGCGCACAGCGAGCCGATGTGAATGAAAAAGATGTGACCATGGCCATCATCACTAAGCTCAAGAAAGTGCTGGAAGGTAAGGGTGCCAGAGTGGTTCTGACCAGAGCCGATGACACTTTCATTTCGCTGGAAGAACGGGTGCGAATCACCAATCAGGTCAATCCAAATTTGTTTCTATCCGTTCATATTAATTCATTGCAAAGTACGTCGGATATCCACGGTATAGAAACTTATTACCAAACCGATAGAAGTCTTCCCCTGGCAAACAGGGTGCACGAGAGCCTGGTGACCGGTCTGGCCGCTCCCGATCGCTCGGTCAGGCGCGCGCGCTTCTATGTCATCAATCACACGCCGGTGCCGGCCATTCTGGCGGAAGTCGGCTACATTACCAACAAGACTGAAAGGGATAGGTTAATCTCTTCTGATTACCAGCATAAGATTGCCAACGCTCTAGCTCGCGGTGTTATGCTCTATCTGCAGGATGCAAATAAGGGAACAGACGCTCTCGCTAAAAAGCATCCCTCGCAATTAGCGACTTCCGGTAGTGCAAAAGTAGCGAAATAGCTCAATTGGCGGCAAATCCATACAAAAGAATTGGTTTGTTTGACTCCGGAGTGGGTGGTCTGTCCGTGCTCAGGCAGGTAGCCCGTTCTTGCAACAGTGCGCAGTTTATATATCTGGGAGATGAGGCTCGCTGCCCTTACGGCAATCGCCAGAAATCTGAGATCGGTCTCTTTGTCGACGAGATTGTTACCTATCTCACCAGTTTTCAGCTCGATGCTTTGATTATGGCTTGCAATACTTCTTGCGCCATGGCCCTTGATGTAGCGCAGGAGAGAATTCAACGCAGTCCCGCCACGGCTCTTTTTGATTTGATTGAACCGACTGCTAAGTATCTGGCCGAGTCGGCCAAGTGCAGCAAAATCGGCGTCATGGCTACCTTTGGAACGGTCAGTACACGGGCTTTCAGCCTGGCGCTCAGACGCCACGGGTACAGCGGTGACGTGGCTGAAGTTGCCTGCCCTGCCCTTGTGCCTTTGATTGAGTCAGGGAGGCTTGCCGAGGCAGCGCAGAAAGAACTTCTCAGGGCCGCCCTCAAGTCCTATCTGCTAAGTCTGGCCGGTTCCAGCGTGATAATTCTCGGCTGTACCCATTTTCCCTTTGTGGCGGGTGATATCGAGTCTCTGCTTCTGACTGATAAAGACTTGCAAGCGTGTTTCCCAGAGGGAGTAAAGTTGATCGATCCGGCTCTTGTACTTTGCCGTCGACTTTTCCCCAGTGCCGTAAGTGGGTTGCCAGCGGAAGATAAACAGGCAGAAGAGAGACAAATTGACTATTTCAGCCCGGCTTTCACCTTCTACACCACCGGCGCCGTGGAGAGCTTTGAGCGTGCCGCCGCTGCTTGTTTGAAGACCCCGGTGCCGCGCCCTATACACCTGGAGGTGTCGGTGCTGGAAGCGAACGGTTCGGCCTGTCGAAACTCAGTTGTGGAAATATAGTTTATGTCTAAAGAATCAGCCTTAGTCGGTTGCACCAGTTGGACCAGTCTTGCCGAAGTGGAAAAGACTGCTAAGAATTGCCAGGACTGTGTGCTTTGCCAGACCCGCAACAAAGTGGTTTTTTACCGTGGCAGTGTGGACGCTAAGTTGATGATTATCGGCGAAGGTCCCGGTCAGAAGGAAGATGAGACAGGTCTTCCCTTCGTGGGCAGAGCCGGTCAACTTCTCGATAAGATTTTAGAAGCAGGCAATATATGCCGAGAGAAAGAAGTATATATCTGCAATGTCGTCAAATGTCGTCCGCCTCAGAATCGCGTACCGGCCAGGGAAGAGGCCGATGCCTGTCGCAAATATCTGGAAGCGCAGATTGATTTAGTTAAACCAAAACTAATTCTTCTGGCAGGCGCAACCGCCGTGCAGCACGTGCTCAAGGTTAAGGATCCTATAAGTCGTATTCGTGGACGGTGGTTTGATTTTCGATCCGGTGCTAAAGTAATGCCGATATTTCACCCCTCCTACCTGCTCAGGAACGACTCGAAAGAGCCGGGTTCTCCCAAGTGGCTCATGTGGCAGGACATCAAGCTGGTGCGTAGTGCACTGGACGCAATTTAGGTTCGAGCACACCTTTTTCTTCAGCATATATTGGAAACGCTAAAGTATCGGGGGCTAGTAATGGCTACAAAAGCAGAAAGTTTCTACGCTGATTTGTTGACTGCGCAAATTGCTGATGCAGTGACGAATGATTTCGGCAAAGCGATATTGCGTTTGCCAAATCAGGGGCGTGGTTCTGTGCACGACGATGTGGATGTATATTTTTCCGCTATAGCAATGGAACAGGTGAATGCCATCGCCGAGAAGCACGGCATAAACGACTCGGCCTGTCTGCATGAAATCTTTCAACTGACCAGACATAACTTGATTCAGGGCTTTCGCATCGGTCAGAACATGCGCGGTAAGTATCAACCCTCTTAGTTGTCGGACCGGTTTTCTTTGATATAGATTGGCGCCTTATCCAGGTAGCGGTTCGGTTCGTAACTGTTCAGCACTTCCATAAGATCGGCCAGGGCACCGCCTGTGGCAATTACCACAGGGTGGGCGTATTCATCCTCTTTAGACCAGGTGGGACGGTAGTAGGTGCAACCGGCAAAGGCAGAAGTTGTTTGCACCATTTCTTTCTCGTTTTGCAAGGCTGTGCTGAGGCTGGTGTTCACACCGCCGGTGGTATCGTTGATGCGCTTGGCCAGAAGCGCTGCTTCCGTCAATAAAATATCCGTCAACTTCAGGCACTTAGCCTGGGCATCAATGGCGATGGCGGTATTCTTGATCTTCTCGCTTTCCTCCATGGCTCGGTCAAGAACGGAGAGTTTTTCGAAGAAATTCTGGGTTTTTGTATGCAATTCCCGGTTCTCTTCGGCGGCAAGATATTCAGCACTGAGACCTATTTGATTGGCCAGTAAAAATAGTTCACCGCTGCGTTTCTTCATGGCCAGTCTGAGCACTTTGCGCTTGCTGCCGACCTGACTCTTGATGGCTATGATGACGACGGTCACTAAGAGAAAGAGAACAAGCAGGGCAAAATTGAAGGCCGGTCCCGCCAGTGGTGAAGGACCGAAGTGGATGGTTTCGGTTCCGTAATTTTCAATGATCTGGAATGGTTTCATGTCCTACTTCTTGATGGCTGAAACTATACCTTTCATTGCTTTGATAAAGTCCGGATTGTTGAGGGAGGCGTAAAAGGAATAGGCCAGTACTCCCACCAGGGCAATGGTAAGCCAGCGTTGGATGCTGGGATAAGCGCCGGCGCTCATGGCGTCTTTAGCCCTGTTTGAGAAGCCGACGCGGGAATGTCTACCGGTGCTTACCTGGCTGTTGGCCATGGTGAGGCGACCGCCGCCACGCACACGCATGCGGGCGTATTCGGCGGCAGAGGGCAGTTGCCTTTGACAGGAAATGCAAAAACGAATCAAGGCTCTTACAGGGGCCCCGCAGTACGGACAGTTGGTATAAGGCAGCCCGCTTTCCACTTCCTCATCAAAGTCGTGGGGGGCATTGTCCTTATCCCTGTGACCGAGGACGGCGCTCATAACTTTGGAAATCCAGGTTCTTTGAGCCGGTTCCTCATCCATCTTGCCGTATTGACTGGTCAATTCCTGGGAGGTCTGAATGTGAATGCCGGCGCCGTTAGCCATTTGTCCTTCCAACTCTTTCAAGGCCGGATTGTCCACCTGGGTTTTCTGCGCCAACTCCAGAGCCCGGGATGAGGCCAGCACGCTGCGCGGTCCTTCGCTGGGACCGAGCGCCGGATAAGTACCGGACATGAGGGCTTCCGCTTCGCTCTCCATGTCCTTGAAGGAGGCCTTCTCCATGCGGTGTTTGTAACTTTTCAGCTTGATACTGTCCCGGCTGAGGGCCTCTTTCAGTTCGTGCCCGAATTCGATAATGTCTGCCTGCCTGGCTTCCGGCTCCTTTTGCAGGGAGCGTACAAAGAAATTGGTTAGTTCACTACAGACCTTCATGTCCTGGGAAGACTGGTTGAAGGGAATGGGGCTGCCGTAGAGGTGACAGTCCATCATTTCGATGGCAGACTTGGCCGTATAGGGCAGGACGCCGGAGAGGCATTCGTAGACCACCACGGCCAGTGAGTAAATGTCGGAGCGGGGATCCACAGCCGAAGCGGCCAGGCACTGTTCCGGGCTCATATAGGGAGGGCTGCCGCAGACATCGCCGGTTTTTGTAATCGTGTAAGCGTCCTGAGTTTTTGGTTCCTTCAGTTTTGAAAGTCCGAAGTCCACCAGGGTGACCCAGTCGGAATTTTGATTTTGAGTGGATAAGAGTATGTTCTCCGGCTTCAAGTCCCGGTGCACTACATTCATGGCATGGGCGGAAGCAAGAGCGTCTACCACCTGCGAGAAGATTCTTTCCGCTCTCTCGAAACTGAGGGGACCATGGTGCTTGAGTTCATCTTTGAGGCTCATGCCCTCCAGGAAGTCCATGACCAGGAAGGGCTGCCCCTGGGAGCTCATACCGAAGTCGTAGAGGGTGACGATATGATGGTGGCGCACCTGGGATACGGTTTTTGCTTCCCGATAAAAACGCTTCACGGCTTCCGAATCGGAGACCATGTGCGAGTGCAGCATCTTGATGGCCATGAGCTTGTCCATCTGCTCCTGGCGGGCTTTGTAAACAACACCCATGCCGCCCCGACCAATGACTGAGACGATTTCGTAGCGATCACCTAGGCGGGTGCCCACAAGCGGATCCATCTCCGCCGATTTTAAGGGGGTGGAATCGACCGGACAGGTTTTTGTCTCGTCATCGTATTCTGAGTAACACTCAGGGCAGGTCTTCAATTTGAAGCGAGCTCCAACTGAGCCGATTGGTAAAATTCAGCTTTGTTTTTAGAGATAAAGGGGGGAGAGGTCGGGGAGTCTATATTTATCCATATATGGGACTATCTTTCTATCTATCTATTCCCCGTTCTTTCGTTTTATCCCGTAAGCAATTGGCCGATTATTGAGTTCATCACGGTCAGCCCCTTGCGGGTAATTTGTAAGTGTGTGTCCGATAATTGCACCAACCCCTCTTCCTTGAGAATGGCTATTTCCTTGCCCTTGAGACGGAGCAGATCTTTCTGGAAGCGCTTTTGAAAGTCTTCCAGATCGAGCCCCCGGCGCATTCTTAGCGCCAGCATCAGTGTTTCCATCTCCTGGCCCCGTTGGTCGATTGCTTCACTTGTGGAGCCCTCATCGAAGTCTCGCATATAGACATTAAAAGACTTGGAATTAGCGCTGCGCACGCCCTTGACGTAGCGATGGGCGCCCACTCCGAAAGCAAAGTAGGGTTCGTTTTTCCAGTAGGTGATGTTATGGCGACTTTCGAAGCCTTCTCTGGCAAAGTTTGAGACTTCGTATTGTTTAAAACCGGCTTCCTCCAGGGTCTCCACCAGGGTTTCGAACATAGCCACAAAGCCGTCTTCATCGACATAGGCTTTGCTGTCGCGGGGATAGCGCAGGAGAAGAGGGGCGTTTACGGCAATTTCCAGTCCATAGGCGGAGATATGTTGGATCGGTAAGTGTTCGGCCAGGCTTACTGCCTGCCGCAGGGTGTCTTTGAAGGAGGCCAGTGTTTGCTCGGGCAGACCGTACATGAAGTCCAGGGAAATATTCTTATGGCCGGCCCTGGCTGCGGCTTCAATTCCGGCCAGGGCCTGTGAACGGCTGTGATCCCGGCCCATGGCCTTAAGCTCACCGTCTTGAAAGGATTCGATGCCTATGGAGAGCCGATTTATGCCCATTTGCAGCCAGTCGAGAGCCTTAGCCTCGGTGATGGCGTGGGGTGTCGTCTCCAGGGAAGTTTCGCAATCAGGGCTTAAGGTGCAGAACTGCTCCAGGGTGGTCTTCATGAGGGCGAGTTCTTCGGTTCTGGCAAGACCTGGGGTGCCTCCGCCCACAAAGAGAGTATCGAGGACTATCTCTCCCTCATTCTCCTTCTGAAAGTTCGTCAGGCGGGTGGTAATTTCTCGGGCTAGAACCTGAAAATATTCCGGTTCCCGGGCCTCCAGCCCGGCAAAAGCGGCAAAATCGCAGAAATGACACTTATGTGAGCAGAACGGAATGTGCACATAACAGCTCCGGGGTATTTTGCCAATGCTTG
>Ga0268298_10000424_pt1 | contig 54154 bp, 46 predicted proteins | sample WWTPWeurt_MetaG_FD_194462 | JGI IMG/M metagenome (GOLD analysis project Ga0268298, IMG submission 194462) | Activated sludge microbial communities from WWTP in Nijmegen, Gelderland, Netherland - WWTP Weurt | ecosystem: Engineered > WWTP > Aerobic digester > Activated sludge | place... | reverse complement strand
TCTTAGAGCGGGACTGAGATTGCTTCGTCGAAGAGTCATTGCGATGAGGACGTACTCGTCCGAAGAAGCAATCTCAGCTTTGCCACTACCGAGATTGCCACACCCGGTGAGTACACCGGGTTCGCAATGACAATTTCTTTGTAGCCCGGTGGGTACGCCGGGCGTGGCAATCCCCTTATGCTGTTCGGTGCTGTCCGTGTCCCATTTTGCCTGAATGCGATTGGCTTTTAGCGGGCTTTTCCAGACCCGCTGAATGTGCCGCCTTTGGCATTCCTGGCGCCATTGCCTCCAGGCTGGGGAGGTCTGCGGTCTGCCCGGTTGGGCTGGCTGGAGGAACCGGCTGCTGCGGTATACCGCTGGATCCTTGGCGACACCGGGGTTGTTTCCAGCATGAACCGGGCGACAAGCTCGGTTAAATTATTGGCCATCTCCGACAGCGTTCGAGCCGAAGCGCTGACTTCTTCCACCTGGGTGGTCATCTCCTCGGTGCTGGCAGAAACTTCTTCAACCGAAGCGCTGTTCTCCTCCGAAACGCTGGCGATATTTTCCACAGCCTGCATCACGGTGTTCGAATTGGCTGACATTTGTTGTGTGGCAGATGTGTTTTCCTGGACAACCGTCGAAACCGAGTCCACCGCCGCAACCAGCTCGCCCGCCGATGCGCTGATGTGCTGTGAAGCCGCGGCGATCTGTTCGACCTGATGTGTGACAGCTTCCACAGCCTTGAGGATGGTGTTCAACGCCTCCTCCGACTGCACGGCGCGCCTGACCCCATGTTCAACTTCCTGGGTTACTTCGTCAATCGAAGTGACCGCTTCAGCCATGTTTTGCTGGATGCCGCGGATCAGTTTGCCGATTTCCTTGGTTGCTAGGCTCGACCTTTCGGCCAGTTTGCGCACCTCGTCTGCCACCACGGCAAAACCTTTGCCATGTTCACCGGCGCGGGCAGCTTCAATCGCAGCATTCAGCGCCAGCAAGTTGGTTTGCGAGGCAATATCGTCAATTGTTTCCACTATTGCGCCAATTTCGTCAGAGCGCTTACCCATCTCCTGGACTTTGTGGGCTGATACGCCGACCTTTTGTTTGATCGTCTGCATCCCCTGGATCGTATCCCCGACGGTTTGCGCCCCACTGCGGGCCGTGCCGGCTGCCTGGTTGGCGCCCGAGGCGCTGTTTTGGGCATTGGCTGCCACCTGCTGGATGGCCGCGCTGATCTGCGCCGTAATGCTGGACGCCCTTTCGACCGCCTCGGCCTGTTCCCCAGCGCCGCGGGTGACGGTGTCGATCGCATGCCCCATTTTTTCCACGGAAGCTGCCGTGCGAGTGACAGAGTCTGTCTGCGTGCTGATGCCTGCCGCCACTTGCTGGATGGTGGCGCTGATCTGGCTGGTGGCCTGCCCGGCCTGGGTTGAAGCCAGGGCAAGCTGACCCGAAGCAGAATTCAGGTTGACGGCATTCTCCGCCACCTGTTCGATCATCATTTTAAGATTGGCGACCATTTTGGCAAAAGCCAGCCCCAATTCATCCTTTTCAGATTTGGGCGCCACATTGACCCGCAGATCGTTGTCCGCGACAACCTCGGCCAGCTGGGCGATACCCCGCTGATAAGAAATCATTTCCCGCATCGCTTCGGCCAATTTCCCAACCTCATCCCGGCTCTGAAATGAAATCACCGCACTCAGGTCGCCAAGCGCCATGGCCTGGGATACTTTGGTAAGCTGCTGGAGGGGCTTGACGATGGTTTGCTGGATCGAATATAGAATCCAAAAGGCGACCGGGATTGAGGCGGTTACGCCCACCCCCAGCGTCCATACATTTACGCCGACTGCGCCAATGGAAAATGTGATCAGCGCAATCAGGGTGGTCAGAATGATAATCCAGATCACAATCTTGGCGAGCACCCCGCGTCCAAATTTCGCCAGGATGATCATCAGGACGACGGAGTCAAACACCATCATGACACCGAAGACAATCAAAATATTGACAAACAGGTTACTACCCATCAGAACCTCCCGGCAAGCTTGAAATACTGTTCTTATTACACTGATGTCTTAGAGCGGGACTGAGATTGCTTCGCTAAGAAACTGTCATTGCGAGCCAGTGTACTCACTGGCGTGGCAATCTCGAATATGGCAAGACTGAGATTGCTTCTTCGGACGAGTACGTCCTCATCGCAATGACATCGGTGCTGTCCGTGTCCCATTTTGCCTGAATGCGATTGGCTTTTCGTGGCTCTATTATCGTCCAAAACGGGCAAGTCTTGATGCGTAATGGTACTTAAATTCCGCTGCGGTTACCTTTAATGATACTGTTGGCGAATCAAACGTGGTATTTTGTTAACGGCTTTACCGACCTCTCTCATCCCCCAACCCCCTCTCTTTGAAAATTTCTCCCCTCTTTCCTCAGGAAAGAGGGCGGGGTTGTACTCAACCCAGGGGTGATAGGTCGAACCTTGTTGTATATAAAGCACCCCGGAAGATTAAATTCGGGGTGCTTTAGGATTACAACTCCTGCTGTTCGAAGAACCCCAGGCTGGCGATCAGGCAGACCAGGGTCAGGACCACGCTGCTGGCCAGAGCCGCCGCTCCGGCTGCTCCTGCCGCTCCGGCCGGGGCAGCGGCCGCCCCGCCGGCGGCCTGTGTCCCCAGCAGGCCGGCCCAGCCGGCGAGCGCGCCGGGCATCAGGTCTGCAATCTGTGGGATGCTGGAAACCACCAGCAGGATCACAATTCCGCCCAGGGCAATCCCGGCGGCCGCCCCGGTGCTTTTTCCCAGCACACTGCCCAACAGGGTGATAGCCACGTAAGGCAGCAGCCAGAACACCAGGGCCAGGTTGAGCAAAGCAAACAGTCCCAGATCCAGGCTGCCAAACAGCACCAGGGTGTAGAAATAACCACCCACGGTCGCCAGGCCGAAGCCGAGGAGATAGATCAGGGTCTGGGCGCTGAATTTGCTCAGCACAAAGGCCGTGCGGGTCAGCGGCTTGCACAGCACCAGGCTGGCGGTGCCGCGCTCTTTCTCGCCGGCGATCTCGCCCATCCCCAGCAGCAGGGCCAGGACAAAGCCAAACTGGGTCAGGTTCTTGATGTACTGCGTCATGGCGTCGGCGGCGCTGGGGGTGGGCATCAGGCTGGCAAACTGCTCGGCGCCGGGGATGGCTTTGAGCATCTGGGGGGTGAAATAGGCCAGAAGCGGCGAGGTCAGCCCAAACAGGCCAAAGACAGCCGCCACGATCAGAATCCGGCGGGTGCGCACCTGCTGGAGCAGCTCTTTGCGCAGGGCAATCCAGAAGATCTGCACGGCCCGCAGCAGCGGAATGCCGACCCGGCCCGGCAGCCCGGCGGTTTCACGCCGGTAGACCCAGACCAGCCAGACATAACCCGGCAGGGCCACCAGGAAGAATGCACCTTCAATCGCCCAGGCATTCCAGCCGTTCTGGCTCATCCAGACCGCGCCGGCATCCACCAGGGTATGGTAGCCAATCGCCAGGACCACGTACAGCCAGTTTTGTTTTTGGAAAGCCTTCAGCACCATCACCGAATAGGTGACATGCACGCCCATCGCCAGCAGACGCTCCAGCAGCGGCAGCACGGCATACTGCGGCGAGGCGATCAGGCTGAGCTGTTTTTGAATGTACGCCATTTGTTCGGCGCCCATACCCATCTGGCTCAGGTCTGCGCCCTGCAGGGGGAGCAGAGCCGCCAGGGTGGCGGCAGTCAGCACCCCGCCAAAGACCATCGCCTCGATTCCGCCGTGGCCCAGCCCGGCCATCAGGCCGTCTTGCAGACCCAGGGGCTGCCCCGCAGCCTGGCGGCCGCGCTTGCGCAGCCAGATCAGGGCCGCAAAGCCGCCGGCCCGGGCCAGCTCTTCGCACACACCGGCGGTCAGGCCGCCGACCAGGGCATACAGCCAGAGCGGCGGTTGAACGGCCGCCCCGGCCTTGGGCAGAATGCCCTGGTTGGCCAAAAATTCGTTCAGCGGCAGGTGGACAGCCTGCGAAAGGCCAAAAGTTAGCATGCCCAAGCAGAACAGCAGCCAGGGGGCGTTCATTCTGCGCCGCAGCCAGGCTGCCAGCAAAAAGGGCATGCAGATCATAAGCGCAATGGATAAGATATAAAGATAAAGCATGGTAGGCTCCGGCCTGAAATTTCAGGCGCTGATTTTAAGGAAGATTTCTTCGAGCGAGGGACGCACCCATTCGATCCGGTTGAGGACGGCGTTGTGGGCTGCCAGCAGCGGCAGCAGGGCCTGCTTGCCCTGTTCCAGGTCCACCACCGCGGCCCGCAGCACCTGCTGGTCGATCTGCACACTGCCAACCCAGGCCTGGGTCTGGAGTTTTTCGGCCAGGGCTTTGGTCAGGTCTGGCTGTTGGGCAAGCTGGCTGTGGTCAAACTCCAGTTCCACCGCACTGACGGCGTAGCGTTCCAGCAGTTCATCCCGCCCGGAGACCAGCACCAGCTCGCCGCTCCGGATGATGGCGACCGTGTCGCAGACCCGCTCGATATCCGTCAGGATGTGGCTGGAGAGCATCACCGTCACCTGACCGCGCAGCCGGGTGATCAGGTCCAGCACTTCATAGCGCCCGGCGGGGTCGAGGGCGCTGGTGGGTTCATCCAGCAGCAGCACCGGCGGGTTGTGCACCAGGGCCTGGGCAATCCCCAGGCGCTGGATCATCCCGCCCGAAAAGCCGCCAATCCGGCGGCGGGCGGACTTCTCCAGCCCAACCAGGTCCAGCACGGCCCCAACCCGCTGGTGGGCTTCATTGGGTGTCAGGTCAAAGAGCCGGGTGCAGTAGTCCAGATACTCCAGGGGCGTCATCCAGTTGTAAAAAGCCGGGCTTTGGGGCAGGTAGCCGAACATCCGGCGGGCGTCGCTGTCGGCGGTGGTGGTTTCCACCCCGCCAATCCAGGCCTGCCCGGCGCTGGGGTGAGCCAGCCCGGTCAGCATGCGCATGGTGGTGGTCTTGCCGGCCCCGTTGCGGCCCAAAAAGCCGAAGATGGAGCCGTAGGGTACGTTCAGGTTGAGGGCTTCGACCGCCTTGACGCTGCCGTAATAGCGGGTCAGGTTTTCGCTGCGAATGGCGGAATCCTGGGCGGCGCTGTTTTGCGAAAGGGCATTTGGCCCAACTGCCAGCGACTGCATGTTATTCTTCCTTGCGGGCCAAAATCAGGTAAATGATCGGTCCAAGAATTTCGCCCAGCACGATGATCGCCACCCACATCCATTTCGAGCCTTTGATGCGCTCGGCCGGCTGGCGGTACAGGTCGTACAGGGCGTAAATTTGCATCCCGAGCTGAATGATCAGCACCGGGATCAAAAGGGGGATTAATTTCGAAAGATCAAAATTGTCAGGCATAGTTTTTTCCTCTTATCAGGTTGGTATTTGGCGTGGATTTCCACATTTTACGATTGTTTGTATTCTTGTTACCCGGATGGCGCTGCAAGTTTTCATAGGGCACAGCCCTGGAAAAACTACTAAGAAACTGTCATTGCGAACCCGGTGTACTCACCGGGTGTGGCAATCTCGGTTATGGCGAATCAGAGATTGCTTCTTCGGACGAGTACGTCCTCATCGCAATGACATCGGTGCTGTCCGTGTCCCATTTTGCCCAAATGCGACTGGCTTTTGAAAATCTGTGTAATCTGCGTCATCTGCGGGTTGCATTCCCCGCCTCCGGCATCAGGATGGTTGTGAAGATCCGCTTCTTGCGCGGCCCGCCTGTGCGGCTGTCAGCGGGCGGCTCTTCGCTGAGATAGGGCGTGGCTGCCTGCTGGAGCTTCTGGGCAAAATCGACCAGCTCGGCATCGCTCAGAAAGAGGGCTCCCTGATGGTACCCCACCCCATCCGCCGCCAGGTCGACCGTGGGTGTCTGGTCGAGATAGTGGGCGAACTCATCCACCAGGGTCATCGCAAAAGCGGTGAAATAGCGTAAATGGTCGGCTTTGCTGGCCTGGGCGAAGGCCTCCTGGCCCAAATGCGTTCCCGCCTGGTTGAGGGTGTAAATCTTTTCGAGCGTGCCGCGCGCCGGGCGTTCACCCACCACCAGCAGGACTTCCGCTTTTAATAAGCGGCTGATATGCCGGTAGAGCGTCGCCAGGGGCACATCCTGCAGCTTTTCGGCCATCTGGAGCGGCGACATCCCGGCGCTGCCCGCCAGGGCCATCATGATCCGCATCCGCACCGGATGGAGAATAACCTCCATCAATTCCTTGGGGTCTGATTCACTCATGGGTTTTCCTTTGATCTCACAATTGAGAATATAGTATGATTATATTCTCAATTGTGAGAATGTCAAGAGTTAAAACACATAGCACCCCGAATTTAATCTTTCGGGGTGCTTTATACGAAGCAAGATCCGACCAACCGAACAGAGGTGAGATTTTCAAAGAGAGGGGTTGTGAACGTGCAAAGCACGTTCACAACCCCTCTCTTTGAAAATCATACCCTCCCCCGGAGCTTCGGGGGAGGGCGCGATGTACTCATCGCCGGGTGGGGGTCCGAGGCTGTTTGTGACAAGACACACCCAAATATTAAATTTGGGTGTGTCTTGTTATTAATCTAGGCCAGGTTGACTTCGATTTCGCGCTGAACCGAGTACAGCCGGCGGTACAGCCCGTTTTCAAGCTGCAGCAGCTCGTGATGCGTGCCCATCTCGCGGATCGACTTGTCTTCCAGCACCACGATCTTATCGGCGCTGCGCACGGTGGACAGGCGGTGGGCGATGATGATGGTCGTGCGGCCTTTCATCAGCCGTTCCAGGGCCTGCTGGATCAGCAGTTCGGTTTCGGTATCCACCGACGAAGTGGCCTCGTCCAGGATCAGGATCGGGGCGTTTTTGAGCACGGCCCGGGCGATGGACAGACGCTGTTTCTGCCCGCCAGAGAGCTTGACGCCTCGCTCGCCGATCAGGGTGTTGTAGCCGTCGGGGAGCTGGCTGATAAATTCATGTGCATTGGCAGCCTGGGCGGCGGCCTCCATTTCGGCTTCGCTGGCGTCGGGCCGGCCAAAGAGCAGGTTGTCGCGCACGGTGCCGTAAAACAGGAACACATCCTGGAGCACAATGCTGATCTGCTGGCGCAGGCTGTCCATGGTGAAATTCTGAATATCCTGCCCGTCCAGGGTGATCTTGCCGGCGCTGGGGTCATAAAAGCGCGGGATCAGGCTGACCAGGGTCGACTTGCCCACCCCGGTGGGCCCGACCAGGGCCACCACTGAGCGCGCCGGGATATCCAGGTTGATATTTTCCAGCACCGGGCTGCCGGTCAGATAGGCAAAGCTGACATTCTCCAGACGAATATCGCCCTGCGCCCGGCCTTTGAAGGTGACGGCGCCGGGTGCGTTGTGGGGCTCTTCGCTTTCGGCCACCAGGTCAGATACCCGGTCGGCGCCGGCCAGCGAGCCCTGCACGGCCTCCCAGGCCCCGCTCAGGTTGCGCACCGGGGCGTAGAACATTTCCAGGTAGAGGAAGAAGGCCACCAGGTCGGCCACCGGCAGTTTGCCCTGCAGGGCCAGCTGCCCGCCAAAGTAGATCACGATCAGCGTGCCGAGTGAGGATGTGAATTCGACAAAGGGCTGGAAGGTCGCCATCAGCCGCAGAGCGTGCAGCAGCGACTGGCGGTAGTTGTCGATCCGCTCGTGGATCCGCACGGCCTCGTCGTTCTCACGTGTGAAGGCTTTGATCTCGCGGATCCCGGCCAGGTTGTCGTTCAGCATGGCGTTCAGGTCGCCCAGCTCTTTTTGACGCCGGCGGAAGGCCGGGCGCACATAGCGGGCGTAGACACGCAGCGAGAGCACCACCAGCGGGATGGGGATGACGCTCAGCAGGGTCAGCTGCCAGTTGAGGGCCAGCAGCACGCTGGTGACCGCCGCAAAGGTGATCACATTGACAACCACATCCGGGATGGCGTGGGCGATGAGCTGCTCGAACAGGTCGATGTCGTTAACCACGTTGGACATCAGCTGCCCGACCTGCTTGTCTTCGTAAAAGCGCAGCGACAGGCGCTGCATGTGCTCGTAGATGTACTTGCGCACATCGGCCACCACGCCCCAGCCGGCCAGGTGGGCCAGGTACGAGCGCAGGAACTGCATCCCGGCCCGTGCCAGGTAGATCACCAGCACGCCAATGGTCAGTTGGGTGACCAGGGGCATATCGTTAAGGGATGCGCCCGGGCTGGTGATGGTGCTGACCAGGGTCCGGATGATCCAGGGGATCAGGAGCTGCACCCCGACCAGGGCCAGCATGCTGAATGTGGTTACAGCCAGGGCGATTTTGTATTTCCTGGCGTACATGAAGATTAATTCAAATGGTTTCAAAACGGGCCTCACAGGCATAAAGATGAGAATGTCCGGGCACAATACGCGCACATCCCGCCTGTGATTATACCCTTACAAATTAGGGTTTGGGACGAACCGGCGAAAATCGGCTGGGGTTGAAACCCCAGCCTCAGAACGTGAAAACCCCTGCGATGAGTACATCGCTGGGGTTCAATTCCCCAGTCCCGGCGATGTACCCATCGCCAGGGACTTCCAGGTACTGATGTGGTGGTCGCAATCGACAATCGTCATCAGCCGGAATTATATGCTTGATCACGATTTCACCTTCGCCAACGACGATGTGATCTACGAGTAATCGAATAATTTCCTGTTTTAGTTGTGGGCTGGGATTATCCAGATTGGTCAACACGCGTTGGCAGTATTGCTCAAAAGTGGCCATCATATTTTCTTTAGCTTGTTCTAGCCGCTCTTGCTGAGTGTATTGTGTTAGCCGTTGTTGGATGGTTTGTTGTTCTGCTTGTAGGTGTTGACTACGTTGCAGATAAGCGCTCTTGTCGAGTTGCTCTTCTTGGAACAAATCAAGCAACCGTTCTCGTTGGCGGTCGAGGGAGTGTAAACGGGCCTCCAAACGTTCTTTTTCGCCAGGTTCGTCTTGTTGGGAGTGTTCTTCACCCAAAGGCTGCCATGCCTGAGCAATCAATTGGGGGTTTTGCAGCAATTGCACGATTGATTCCCAGACGAGTGGCTCAATGACGCTTCCAGAAATAACACAGCTATGCTCTGGAACGCCAGGGGGACGGCGGCTCTTACCGGTACCGCAGGCATAACTTGTGTTTCCTCGGGAGGTTCTGCCATACATTGAATGGCCACAGACAGCACACACCAACAACCCACGTAACAGGTATTGATTGTTCTGGTTGTTCCGTTTAGAAAACTTTTGGTTCATTCTTAGGCGTTCCTGGGCAGCCAGCCAGAGATCTTGGTCAAGCAGAGCCGGGATGGGTATTGTAATCCATTCTTCTTGCGGGCGTGAGATACAACTAGGATGGCGCAATCTGCCACGCCCGACCTCGCGCAGCCGACCAACTTCATCACTGTTTGCCTGTCTGCGATTGTAGTAAGCCAGTCCAGTATACTGATCCTGCCTCAATATATTTCCAATTGTGCTGGCAGCCCATTTCTTTCCATGCCGAGGTGCAGTTCCATCAGCATGCAATCGCACCGCAATGTTTCGAACGCTCAATGGTTCGGCCTGAGTGTACCAGCTATAAATTTGTCGCACAATCTCCGCTTCTTTGGCATCTATTTCCCATCTTTCCCCATCCGCTACGCTCTTTGGAATATAACGAAAACCATAGGGCGTCAGTGAATTGATTATGTGTCCCTGTCTTGTCCGATGCAAACGCCCTCGCCGCATTCGTTCTGCGATCTGGGCTCGTTCATACTCCGCAAACAACCCTTGGATATTTCTCAGCAACTCGCTCTGCGGGTCATTGCTGCTTATTGCCTGATTGGCAAACTCGATTTCTATCCCCGCTCGCTTAAATTCCTCCAGTAACAATACTTGCAACGCATAACGCCTTGCCAACCGATCCGGACTCAAACATACCACCACCTGGTACACACCCTCACTGGCCTGATCTCTCATCCGATCCAGCCCTGGACGATCTAGTTTCGCCCCACTCACCGCTTCGTCTATAAAATACAATCCTTTAGACAATTCATAGCCTTGCTTTCCAGCGTAGTCTTCAAGCGCCGCAATTTGGCTCGCTATCGTCTCCTCCTCTTCCTGCCGGCGCGTCGATACCCGCGCATATAACGCTGCTTTCCGTTTCATTTTTTGCCTCCTCGATCTCCATTTCCTGGCTCAATTTTTGATATATCGTAAATAGCCGTCGGATTGCTTCTCGATGAGGCTGGCGTTCCATACGCACCTTCCACGTCTCTTGGCCTTTCATCGGCTCCTCCTGATCTTTTTGGGTGCCCTTCAGGATAACCGATCGTTCCCCACTTCTCTACCGTTTCTTCTTTCTTTGCCAGCTTTATTCGGTTTTCATATCGCAGCGCTGTCTTTGTGTTGATTGTGACCACCGTATCCTGAGCCAGGGGATTTATCCCCGGCGGCCCGGGCTTTAACACCCCGGCGGCCCAGCCATTTTCTATTACAATACACCCACATCAGAGGTACACTTGAAATCCATGCAAACATTCCTCATCATTTCTATCGGCGCAGTGCTGGGCGCCAACTGCCGCTATTGGCTGGGCGGCTGGGCCGTGGAGCGCTTCGGTGCCGCTTTCCCTTACGGCACCCTGATCATCAACCTCAGCGGCAGCTTCCTGCTCGGGCTGTTTATCACCCTGCTCACCGGCCGCCTGGGGATTGGCCCGGAGTGGCGGCTGCTGGTGGCGGTCGGGTTCCTGGGGGCCTATACCACCTTCTCAACCTACACCTACGAGAGCGTCAGCCTGATCCTGGAGGGCCAGCTCTGGCAGGGTGTGCTCAACCTGTTCGGCAGCAGCATCCTGGGCGGGCTGGCTGTGCTGCTCGGCATCGGCCTGGGCCGGCTGATTTAAGCGCCTGGCTGAACTGGGCGCTGAACTCCCATTCTTTACACCACCCGGCCTCTTGCCCGGCCAAGAATCCATAGCAACCTGGCTTCCGCGCTGCCCAGGATGATCCAGATCAGCCAATAGACGGGCAGCGAAAATAACTCCGGGCGCTGCAGGCTCAGCATTTGCCCGGCGTTGCTGCTGGTGATCGAGTTTACGCCCAGCAGCCACAGGTATTTGAATTGCCAGGCTTCCTCCACCGTGTACAGGTTGACCCGCAGGCCGGCGGCCTGGTAGCGCTGGATCCAGGCCGGTGACAGCCCAAACTCGGCGTTGACGATCTTGTATCCGCTGCTGACCAGGCTTTCGGGCGCCGGCGGGTTGTCATAATCGACCCCGTAAACAAGGGTCATGGCTGGCGCCTGAGCGCCTATCACCTGCGCCTGCTCTGGGCTGGCCAGAAACCAGATTTGTGCGTCGAGCTGGGCCGCCCGAATCTGCTCGAAGACGACCGGGAAGAATAGATCCCGGAACGGGTGTTTCTCGGGCGGCTGTTTCAGATCGAAAATCAACACCACCTTGCCCTGGCGCACCACGTCGAGCAAGTCCCCCAGGGTGGGAACCTGCTGGGTGGTATAGGTTTCAAGCTGTGCCGGCGATGCCTGGTCATTCGCAATCACCCCAAATGGGTCGCTCTCGCCAAACCACTTTCCAGCGTTGAGCGCCTGCACTTCGGCCAGCGTGAAGCTCTCGGCGCGCTCTTTTTCCCGGCCCGGGAAGACTGCCGCCACATCGGTGGTGCGGGCCAGAGAATCGTCATGCATCAGGAAAGGGACCCCGTCCAGGCTGAGGTGCAGGTCGCTCTCCAGGCCGTACGCCCCCAGCTCGACGGCCAGGTTCATTGCCGCCAGCGTGTTCTCGGGAGCCAGCATCGACGCCCCGCGGTGGGCGATGATTTTTGGCTTTTCTGGCGGCTGGCCTCTGGAAACGCTGATCGGCGGGAAGAACAGTGGGATCATCCAGATGGCTGCGTATAGGATGAAGACCGGCAGGAGCGCCTTCCACCCGCTGCGCCCGCTGCCCCGCACCCACAGCCCCAGGCCGATCGCCGCCCCGCTCAGGATCAGCCAGTCGAGCCCGATCCGGTAGTAGCTCAGCATTTGCTGCAGGCGCACCATCTGGACCGGTGACTTGCTGAACAGCAGCCAGAAGCTGCCGTAGAAGAACAGGATGAACAGCGCACCAATCACCGCATACAGCCAGTCCCCCAGCCGGCCCCCGCCGCTCCAGACCAGCCGGGCGGCGCTCCAGCCAACGACCAGCACCGCGAAGACCAGGCAAATGCTGATGTAGTCCAGGTTGGCGCCGGTCAGTTTTACCAGGTATTCGTTGGTGGTGGTGTAGAACCCGCTGTTGGTCAGCCAAAAGCTCAGGAAGAGCAGACCGTGCAGCAGGCCAATCCCGCTGAAAATTTGTCCTGAGCGCAAAGGGTTGTTCGGAGTTGGTGTCATATTTGCTTCCTTTGGTTGACAGGGTGGTGTTTTTTTGCAGGCCAACCCCGCAAAAAGCACCCCACTTTCCTTGATTGTTGATATCATACATACTGCTGTGTCAAATATGATTCTATGGTTTGTTTTGGGCGCTTTGCGCCCAAAACAAACCATAGATTGATGCTTGACGGACCAATACGCTTGCGGAACGCCTTTCGCATCTCCGAAAGGCCTGGTCGTTCAGCTTACCGCACCTCACATAAGGAGATTCAGCATGCCCGCACTGTATATTTTACTCGCCATTGTATGTGTTGTATTGATCTGGTGGCTGGTCAGCCTGATCTGGGGCAAACCCTGGAGTATCGATCTCCTGTATGCCCGGGTCTTTATCCAGCTCGGCTTTGACAGCCCCGAGCTGCTGACGATGCTCGGACTGCTGGAGAAATTCGGCTGGCACTGGCACAACGCCAAACTGGCCGACGCTTCAGACGCCCATGAAGTGAAATTTTTAGCCCGCGCCAAAAACAGCCTGGCCCTGCTGCGCAGCTACCGCCGCGAGCGTCAGAGCAAAGCCCAGCTCCTTTCCACCGATATCATGGATTGGTTCCTGGATGATATGGCCCGCGGCGAGCAGTTCCGCCACCACAATTACCCGCTCAACCAGATGGCTGGCATTCAGTCAGAACTGCCCAATTTCATGACCACCCTCCACCCGCTCAACAGCCGGCTGGAGGCGCGCAATTATATCAAGCGGCTGTCCCGCTTTGGCGTCAAGTTCGACCAGGTGCTCGAAGGCCTGAAGATCCGCCAGCAAAAAGGAATCATTCCGCCGCGTTTTGTGATCCGCCGGGTGCTGGACGAAATGAAAGCCTTCACCGGCCAGCCGGCCCAGGAAAATCCGCTGTATACCGTGTTTCGCGACAAGATCGCCAAACTCAACCTCAATCCGCAGGAAAATGCAGCTTTCCTGGCAGATGCGCAGCGCGAAATCGAGCGTACGGTCTACCCCGCCTACCAGAAATTCAGCGCTTATTTCACCGGGTTGGAAGCACTGGCGACCACGGATGACGGGGTCTGGAAACTGCCGGACGGCGATGCCTTTTACCGTTACTGCCTGCGCAGCAACACCACGACCGACTTCACCCCAGAGCAGGTCCACCAGATCGGTCTGGATGAGGTCAGGCGCATCGAAGCAGAAATGCACGCCATCCTGACCAGCCTGGGTGTTACAGACATTCAGCGGGCGCCGCAGAAGCTGCTCGAATTCTCCAAAGAGGAGCGCTTCCTCTATCCCAATACGGATGAAGGCCGGGCGGCGGCCCTGGCGGATTACCAGGCGATCCTCGACCATGTGGACAAAAACCTGAGCCCCGCTTTTGACGTTCGGCCCAAAGCCGGGATGAAAGTGGAACGGGTGCCCGAATTTCTCGAAAAAACCTCAGCCGGGGCATATTATCAGATGCCGGATATGGGCGGCAGCCGGCCCGGAATATTCTTCGCCAATTTGCGCGATATGAACGAGGTCCCCAAATTTGGAATGAAGACCCTCAGCTACCACGAAGGCATCCCCGGGCACCATTTTCAGATTGCCATTGCGCAGGAACTGAGCGGTGTCCCGTTCTTCCGGCGCTTGCTGCCGTTTACCGCCTATGCCGAGGGCTGGGCCCTGTACGCCGAAAAGCTGTGCCGTGAGATGGGCTTTTACAAGGATGACCCATACAGCGAGCTGGGCTACCTCGATTCCGAGCTTTTCCGGGCGGTGCGCCTCGTCGTCGATACCGGCATTCATTTCAAGCGCTGGACGCGTGAGCAGGCGATTGAATACATGCAGGCGCACACCGGCATAGCCCTCGAAAGTATCATCAGCGAGATCGAGCGCTACATCGTCATGCCCGGGCAGGCCTGCGCCTATAAAATCGGCGAACTGAAGATCGTTGAACTGCGTGACAAAGCCCGCCAGAAGCTCGGCAGCCGCTTTGACCTGCGCCAGTTTCACAATGTCATCTTGAAAAATGGCGGCATGCCGCTGTCGCTGCTCGAGCGGGTCATCGTTGAAGCCTTCTGACAGCCCCAATTGCCTGTGAACGAACTGCGCGCCATCTGTGCCCAGATGCGGGGCAACGAACTGGTCGGCCCGGAATGTGCCAGCCTGACCGGCGGCCTGCCCGACGCCGATGGCGTGGCAGTCTGTCAGAGCCTGGACGGCGTGGCGCGTTCCGCCTATGTCCGCACCGGGCTGCGCTGTTATGCCGAAGCCCCCACCCTGGCTGAACTGGTCGCCCAGATTGAGACCATCTCACTCGACGCCGATGGCTTTCTGTTGGACTTTTTGCGCCTGGATGAGAGCTGCCCGCTCAACAAGCCGGAGGTCGTGGTGGCTGTCGCCAATGCCATCAACACCTACCCCGACCTGCATAACCCGCAGCACCGCTTTCTGATCGTCGCCCAGGCGGGCCGGCTCTGGTTCGGCGAAATTCTGGCCGAGTGCAGTTACAGCTACAAGAAACACGACCTCAAACCCTACCGCACCTCCAGCTCCCTGCCCTCGCGTCTGGCGCGGGCCCTGGTCAATGTGGTTGCGAGCAACCCGGTTGCCAGCAACCCGGTTGCCAGCAACCCGGTTGCTGGTGGCCCCGTTCGCACCATCCTCGACCCGTTTTGCGGCAGCGGCTCGATCCTGCTGGAAGCCCAGGACCTGGGGCTGACGGTCTGCGGCATGGATATCAACTTCAAGATGACCGGCATGACCCGCCTGAACCTGGCCTATTTTGGTTACCAGGGCGAGATTTTACGCGGCAGCGCCCTCAACTGTCCGTTCCAGGCTGACGCCATCGTCACCGACCTGCCCTACGGCCGCCTGCTGCAAGACATCACCGCCGGCGACGACCTGCCTGCCATCCTGCAGCACCTGACCGGCCTGGCCCCGCTGGCCGTCTACCTGGCCGCCCAGGACCTGTCGCCCATCTTGCGGGCGGCCGGCTATGCGGATGTTCAGGTCTACCAGGTGCGCAAGCACGAACGCATGAGCCGATTCGTGCATCGGGCAAGGGTCTGATGTAATTGTTTTTTGCGCAGCAAAAAACAATTACATCGAATGCATCTTCTGGCGTGTGCGCCACACGATCCGCACAAAATTCGTCACGTGCTGGATGGGGTGAATGTGGCTGGATTCGCCGGCGTAGATCGTGCGGATCGGCACCCAGGCCAGCTTGTACTCGTTTTTCAGGCAGACCGCCAGCATCTCCACTTCGAACTCAAAGCCCTGTTCGCTGCTGTTCAGCAGATCGGCGTAAAAACGCTGGCTGAGCAGGCGGTAGCCGGACTGGTTATCTGGGATGGCGCGGCCCATGGCCCACGAGAACAGGGCCTGCCCGAGCGTGTTGGCCAGGCGGCGTGAGAACGGCATCTGGCTGAAATTGCGCTGGCCAATGATCAGGTCGGACGGATGTTCGGCAAAAGACGCCAGGAACCTGGGGATTTCGTTTGGGTCGTGCTGCCCGTCGCCGTCCAGGGTGATCACAGCCGCATAGTCCCGTTCGAGCGCCGCCCGGAACCCGGCCCGCAGGGCGGCGCCTTTGCCCTGGTTGCAGGGCTGGCGCAGCACCCGGGCGCCGGCCGCCTCTGCCAGCCGCACCGTGTCATCACTTGAACCATCGTCAACCACCAGCACATCCAGCCATCTTTTGGCGGAGCGCACGACGCGTGTGATATGTTCTGCTTCGTTATAGGCGGGGATGACCGCCAGAATATTGTTCATAGATAAACTCCTTTTGTACAGGGTGTTGTGGGGCCTCCCATACACCTGAAAACTTCTTGTCATTGGGTGAGATGGCCCGATTCGTCATTACCTCTGAGGGGCGGGTCCCGACAGATAACCGGCGCCTCGCCATCAACAATGACCCGGCAGAACGAGTACGTCCTATTCGGTGCGGCTAATACAGGGCGGGTTTTCGGGAATGGTCTTTTGACTTGCCCAACCAGGAACCCGCACCCTACACATTGTGCAAAACTCTGCCATTCGTATTTACCTACACCCCACCATTGGTCCGGGCGGCTGTTTTGCGTCGCAGGATCAACCAGTACAGCCCGAACCCCAGGACCGTCAGGCCCATTGAGATCGCCGTAAACGTGCTGGCGGCCCCGCTCAGCCACTCCAACTGGCTGGCGAACAGATAACCCAGCCCGCCGTACAGCAGCACCCACAGCAGCTGGCCCAGGAGATCGTAGAGCAGGAACTGGATAAACGGGTAGCGGATGCCGGCCATCACATTCACGGCCGGGGCCAGCGGCGTCAGCCAGAAGCGGGTCAGCAGGATTGCCCAGCTGCCCTGGCGCTGGATCGTATTTTGCGCCTGCTGCCAGGCCATCTTCTGGCCGAAGCGGCGCTTCAACCAGGGGTGGGCCAGCCGGCCGAGCAGGTATTCGCTCTGGTCCGCCAGTGAGGCGCCTACCAGACAGGCCAGCAGGGCCAGCCGCCAATCCAACAGCCCCAGGCGGGTGAAAGCCCCGGCGGCGATGATCACCATGGTCACCGGGAACGGGATCCCCAGCGAGCCGATATAAGCGAAGAACAGCAGCATCGGCGCACCATAGTCCGCCAGGCTGGCCAGCGTCCAGTCCGCGATGGCGTTCATACTGCGCCTCTTTTGGGCTGGTGGGTGAGTGTTTTGGCTGTCTTCATTGGAACCTCCTACAGATGGAATGGATCTGTATGGGTCCATCGTACCTCTCCCAGTCCCCGAAGTGGTTTATCTTTTGTATAGATACTTCCAGGCTATACCAGTTTTAAACCCGCTTCCGGGCAGCCAGGCCTATACTCCAGCATAACAAGATTGGAGTCAAACCATGAAAACAAACCACCCTAAAAAAATTACTTTAGCCCGCCTCATTGCCCTGGTCTGCCTGCTGTTTGTCAGCACCACAGCCTATCTTCTGGCCGACCGCTACCTGATCGAGCATGTCGAAGTCCAAAACGTCAGCGCCGCCTCGGCCGCTGCTTCACAGACCTTGGATACAGAGATTTCAACCCAGCCGGCTGCCGCCGACCCAACCGCCCAGGCTGCCAGCTCGACCGCCGCCAGCGACCTGGGCAGCCAGACCGGCACGGTTTACTCGGATGATTGGAACTACCAGAGCGACAGCGTTTCCATCGCCATCCAGCAGGTCTCCACCGGCAGCGGCAGCAGCGCCCTGACCTATTTTGTGGCCGATGTGGTCATCAACGACGCCACCCAGCTCGCCAGCGCCTTCGCTAAGAACAGCTTCGGCACCAACATCATCGAATACACCTCGGTCATCGCCGCCAACAACGACGCCATCTTCGCCATCAACGGCGATTACTACGGCTTTCGCAGCGACGGGATCGTGATCCGCAGCGGGCAGATCTACCGCGATATCCCGGCCCGCACCGGGCTGGCCTTCTACACCGACGGTACGATGCAGATTTACGACGAAACCACCACCAGCGCCCAGGAACTGCTGGACGCCGGCGTCTGGAACACCCTCTCGTTTGGTCCGGCCCTGATCGAGAACTCGGTCATCGCCTCAGACCTGGCCTATGTGGAAGTGGACACCAACTTCGGCAACCATTCCATCCAGGGCGACAACCCCCGCACCGGCGTCGGCATCATCTCACCGAACCACTTCGTCTTCATCGTCGTGGACGGCCGCAGCCCGGGCTACAGCCAGGGCGTCAGCCTGACCGAATTCGCCCAAATCTTCAAAGACCTGGGCTGCACCGACGCCTACAACATCGACGGCGGCGGCTCCTCCACCATGTACTTCATGGGCCGGGTGGTCAACAACCCGCTGGGCAAGAACAAGGAGCGCGGTACGAGCGATATTTTGTTTATTGGGGATTGAAATTAGGAAGTTATTGGGTGTTTTTTGGGTGGCGCAGCCACCTACAAAACACTCAAATAACCTAACCCGAACTTGGGTTATTGTAGGCTTTCGGTTGTAATTGATCTGCCCCCCATTTTTGCGGATTGGTATCGATGTAATTCCAAATTCGGGCAAACTCCTGCGCGTTGCGAATAATATGCTCATAATAATTGCGCTGCCAAATATCGGTCAAACCCAATTCGCGCCGCGCCCGGCTGGTCACCGCGGACTTATACCCCGCAATAAACGATCCCAACGATTTCGGCGCCCGTCTGGGTTGGCCCGCCGGTTGGCCCGCCTGTTGGGGCGCACGGCGTGCGCCCTCCCCCTCGCTCACGCCCTCTCTCTCGCGTTCATCCGGGCGCACGCCATGCGTATCCGGGCGCACGCCGTGCGCCCCTACGATATCGTAATGGCGTTCATCGGTGGTATTAATATGGACAATGCCATGAATATGATTTGGCATGATAACGAATTCGTCTTCAAATAATTGGATTTCCCGCCGCAATTCAATCGAACGCATCCATTCATCATGAACGATTTGGCCCAACGCCGATAGAACAACCTGGCCATCAACAACCGCGCCAAAAACCTCGGTGCGCTGGTATGTCACCAGAGTGATAAAATATGCGCCATCGCGCGTGTAATCATAGCCCTTGAGACGGATGGAGCGGCGATGGTGGTTCGGATTCATGCAGATATTATACGAGAGAAGCGAAAAAACATAGCAAGGGGGCTATTAAAAAATGTAACGCCACTTTTTTAATAGCCCCCCAATTGGCGCACTGGCTGATGGCGGCAGACGCCTCCCGCCGCAAAAGGGCCTATGCGTTATCGGCAATCCATCGGCAGTGCCCTGACCCATCCCAGGATGGCGCCCGTCTTTACCAAAGAAACATCTGGCATCTGGGGGGCGATCCCGCCGCGGTGTACTCACCGCCAGGGTCGCCCTGAGACGCCAAAGCCGGGCGACCCTTTATGTAACGGCAGCGCATTAAAAATGTCAACCGGGCTCGCCCCTACAGCGCAGAGGTGATTTTTTACGCAGTTTTTTAGTACCCCCGCCATGCTGGAATTCGCGATTATTTCCTATTCGTTCCGCGTCGTTTTAGTCGTTCCTTTTTTTACCCCCCTGAACTCCCCAAAAAAGAGAATTCCTTCCCATGAGGTGCGGCTCACCTGGGCCGAAGCAGGCTGCCAATAAATACAATAGGTGAGCTGCACCTTCGTTTATGTCAGCGAAGGTGCAGCTCACTTTATGGATGGGTTTGTGTTCTGCTCGGATAAGTGAAGTGAGCCGCACCCCTTCGGGCGGCCTGGTGTCAATTTTTCTCGGCGGTTTAGCCTGTTGGCGATGTACCCACCGCCAGACAGGCTTCGCAAACGTCGCTGCGACTTCAGTCGCCAGCAATCCCCCCTGCGTATTGCTCCCCATTCAAGCTATAATATCCCCATGGAACCCCTCACCACCCTGATCGACCCGGCCAGCCCCGAATTCAGCGCCAACGCCGCCCACCACCGGGCCCTGGCGGCGGATCTGCAGGCCCAGTTGGTCCGCATCCAGCAGGGCGGCGGGCCCAGCTACCGCCAGCGCCATGAGAGCCAGGGCAAGCTCTTTGTGCGTGAGCGCATCAGCCGCCTGCTCGACCCCGGCTCGCCCTTCCTGGAGCTTTCGCCCCTCGCCGCCCACGGGCTGTACGACGGGCAGGCCCCCGGCGCCGGCCTGGTGACCGGCATCGGGCGGGTCGCGGGCCGCGAGGTTATGATCGTGGCCAACGACGCCACGGTCAAAGGCGGCTCGTACTTCCCCCTGACGGTCAAAAAACACCTGCGCGCCCAGGAGATCGCCGAGCAAAACTACCTGCCCTGCCTCTACCTGATCGACTCCGGCGGCGCTTTCCTGCCCCTCCAGGACGAAGTTTTCCCCGACGCCAACCACTTCGGGCGCATCTTTTACAACCAGGCCCGCATGAGCAGCCTGGGCATCCCCCAGATCGCCGCCGTGATGGGCTCGTGTACCGCCGGCGGGGCCTATGTCCCGGCGATGAGCGACGAGACCGTCATCGTCAAGGGCACCGGCACGATCTTCCTGGCCGGCCCGCCCCTGGTCAAAGCCGCCACCGGCGAGGATGTCAGCGCCGAAGAACTGGGCGGCGCCGATGTCCACACCCGCCTGTCGGGCGTGGCTGACCATTTCGCCGAGGACGACGAGCATGCCCTCGAGATTGTGCGTGAAATTGTGGCCGGGCTGCCCGTCCGCCGCTCCGCCCAGCCCGCCATGCTGGAGCGTCTCGACCCCCAGCCCCCCGCAGACCCGCTCTACCCAACCGAAGAGCTTTACGGCGTGCTGCCGCGCTCCTTCCGCCAGAGCTATGACGTGCGCGAGCTGATCGCCCGCCTGGTGGATGGCAGCCGCTTCCGCGAGTTCAAGGCCCGCTACGGCGCCACCCTGGTTTGCGGCTTTGCCCACATCCACGGCTACCCGGTCGGCATTTTGGGCAACAACGGCGTCCTGTTCAGCGAGAGCGCCCTCAAGGGCACCCATTTTATCGAACTGTGCGAGCAGCGCGGCATTCCGCTCCTCTTTTTACAAAACATCACCGGCTTTATGGTCGGCAAAGAGTACGAGGCCGGCGGGATCGCCAAAGACGGCGCCAAGATGGTGCATGCCGTCTCGAACGTCACCGTCCCCAAGTTGACCGTGATCGTCGGCGGCTCGTTTGGGGCCGGCAATTACGGCATGGCCGGCCGGGCCTACAACCCGCGCTTTTTGTGGATGTGGCCCAACGCCCGGATCAGCGTCATGGGCGGCGAGCAGGCCGCCAACGTGCTCCTCACCGTCAAGCAGGAGCAGCTGGCCCGCCAGGGCAAGCCCCGCCTCACCCCCCAGGAGGCCGAGGCCTTCATGCGCCCGACCCTCGAGGAATACGAACATGCCGGCCACCCCTACTACTCCAGCGCCCGCCTGTGGGACGACGGGGTCATCGACCCGGCCCAGACCCGCCAGGTGCTGGGGCTGGCCCTCTCGGTAGCCCTCAACGCCCCGCGTCCGGCGGGCGGTTTTGGCGTCTTCCGCATGTAAGGCTCGATGAACTCGAGTACCCAAAACACGCCAGGTCACCCTTCCCCGCTTGACGGGGAAGGGCCGGGGATGGGGCCCTCCCATGTTTAACAAGATCCTGATCGCCAACCGCGGCGAGATTGCCGTGCGCATCAGCCGGGCCTGCCGCGAGCTGGGCATTGCCAGCGTGGCGGTCTATTCGGAGGCCGACGTCCGGGCGCTGCATGTCCGCATGGCAGACGAGGCCGTCTGCATCGGCCCGGCCCCAGCCGCCCAATCCTACCTGCTGACCGAACGCATCCTGCAGGCCGCCCGTCAGACCGGGGCGCAGGCCATCCACCCCGGCTATGGCTTTCTCTCCGAGAACGCCGCCTTTGCCCAGGCCGTCCAGGACGCCGGGCTGGTCTTCATCGGCCCGCCGCCCTCCGCCATCCGGGCCATGGGCGACAAAGCCGCCGCCCGGGCCCTCATGCAGGCTGCCGGGGTGCCGGTGGTGCCCGGCTACCAGGGCCTGGATGACGAGGCCGCCCTGCAGCAGGCTGCCGCCCAGATCGGCTACCCTGTGCTGGCCAAGGCCGCGGCTGGCGGCGGTGGCAAGGGCATGCGCGTCATCACCCAGCCCGACCAGCTCCTGGAAAACCTGGCCGCCGCCCGGCGTGAGGCCCAGCATGCCTTTGGCGACCAGCGCCTGATCCTGGAGAAATATCTGGCCCAGGCCCACCATGTGGAGTTCCAGATTCTGGGCGACCAGCACGGCCGCCTGGTGCATTTGTTTGAGCGTGAATGTTCCGTCCAGCGCCGCCACCAAAAGGTGATCGAAGAGAGTCCCTCGCCCCTCCTGGACGCCGAGCTGCGCCAGCGCATGGGGGCGGCGGCTGTCCTGGCGGCCCGGGCGGCGGGCTATGTCAACGCCGGCACGATCGAATTTATCCTCGACCCGCTTTCCCGCGCCTATTATTTCCTCGAGATGAACACCCGCCTGCAGGTGGAGCACCCCGTCACCGAGCTGGTCAGCGGGCTGGACCTGGTGCAGTGGCAGATCCGGATCGCGGCCGGCGAGCCTTTCCCCTACACCCAGGAACAGCTCACCCAGCGCGGCCACGCCCTGGAATGCCGCCTGTACGCCGAAGACCCCGCCAACCATTTCCTGCCCTCCGCCGGCACCCTGCTCCACTGGCGCGAACCGCAGGGCCCGGGCATCCGCCTGGACGCCGGGGTGAGTGCCGGGGATGAAGTCAGCATCCATTACGACCCCCTGCTCGCCAAGTTGATCTGCGCCGGCGAAGATCGCCCGGCGGCCATCCGGCGCATGCAGGCCGCCCTGCGCCAGCTTGCGCCCCTCGGCCTGACCACCAACACCGCCTTTTTGCAGGCCGTCCTGGCCGACCCGGCCTTCGCCGCCGGCGCCGTCCACACCACCTGGGTCGACGAACACTTCGCCGCCTGGACCGCCCCCACCCCCGCCTCCCTGCCGCTGGAAGTGCTGGCCGCGGCGAGGCTGCGAACCCCAATGCGAACCCCACCCCGGCCCTCCCCGTCGAGCGGGGAGGGTGCCCTCCAAAGCAGCGCCGCTTATATCCCTATTCCTGGCGGGCCCGGTGCGCATTCCCCCTCTCCAGGAGTTGTACTCAACGACATGGAGAGGGGTGGCGGCGTACTCGCCGACGGGGTGAGGTTCCCCCCGCCTGACTTGTATAGCCCCTGGCGTCCCCCCATTCCCTCCCCCTCCTGGCTCTTCGCCGGCGCACTGCAAACCCTCACCCTCACACCCCAGGGCGAAGGCTGGCTGGCCGAAAGCGCAGACGCCAAAGCGTCCGCCAGCGCCTCCGTCACAGTCCTGGCGGACGAGCCGGGCAGCATCACCCTGCGCCTTGGCGAACGAGTCTGCCGGGTGGATTGGGCCGAAGACGGTGCGTGCTTGTGGCTGGCGGCCGACGGGCAGGTCTATCTGCTGGAGCAGCCGCCCGCCCCTGGCCCGCGCCGCTCGCGCGGGGCGGCGGGCAAAGCCCAGGCCGGCGCACAGGCTGCCGATGCCACCCTGCGCGCTCCCATGCCCGCCCAGGTGCGCGCCATCCAGGTTCAGCCCGGCGAGGCCTGCCAGAAGGGCCAGACCCTGGTGGTGCTCGAAGCGATGAAGATGGAGATCCGCCTGCAGGCTCAAAGCGCCGGGCTGGTCGAGCGGATCCTGGTCACTGTCGGGCAGCAGGTCAACCGCGACCAGCCCCTGGTTGAGATCAAGATCTGATTCCCAAGTTTTTTTGTACATTGAGGGTGGCCTTGCCACCCTCAATGTGCAAAAAATACCGGGGTTTCTGATTATTCTGCCTGGACTATGACCGGCAGATACACCTTTTTAAACAACAAATCCTCAATATATTTGACAATCAGGCTGGTAGGCAGGGCCTGGATGTCGCTGATGGCTTCCATTTCGGTCTGGTGGTCGTAGCCGGGCAGGTAGTCGGATTTGTAAGGCAGCCCGGCCGTCTGCAGGGTGGTGGTCATCAGGTTGGTCTGGAGCGGGAGCCCTGGCAGTTCGCTTTCGGCGGTCAACAGGTAGATTGGCGGGAGGTTGAAACCGGGTGCGATGTAATGGGCTGGCGAGGCGTCCAGCAAAGCAGCGTTGTTGAGCGGGCCGCCTTTGAAGGTTTGGACCAGGTCGCTGTAAAAGAAGGCCATGCTGGCGTCGTTGGTCATGCTGTAAGCCCCGCTCATGCTGATCAGCCCCCGGATCTGCGGGCGCAGGCTGCTGAAGTCGGGATGGGTGGTCAGCAGGCTGGCCAGGTGCCCGCCCGCCGAGTGCCCAAAGACCACGATCTTGCCGGGGTCGCCGCCGTAATTCTGGATGTTTTGTGCCACCCAACTGAAGGCTGTGCCCACATCCTGAATATTATCCGGATACCAGGCCGACTTGGTCCGGTTGATCTGGCTGGCCGGCAGGGCGCAGGTGACCCGGTCGGGGCAGTAGGCGTCGGCCAGGAAAACCTGATCGGAGGTCAGGCGGTAGTCGATGACCACCGTCACCCAGCCCTTGGCCCCGGTGAAGGACTGGGCGACGAACGAATACCAGGCGGCATACCCGTCCGTCCAGGCTCCGCCGTGCACAAAAAAGATCACCGGCTGGTTCTGGAGCGCCTGTCCGCCCGCCTCGGCCCCGGTAGATGGTCAGGGCGCGGATATTGTACGATTCTTTGTCCAGATATTTAGCCGGGTTCGCCTGGTCTGAGCGCATATCGGTGATCAGGAGCGGGGTGGTGTATGAAACCACCTGGCTTGTGATCGTGTAGGCGGAGGTCTGCTGGGCGGCGGCGGGCGGCTGCCGGTCGTCAGACGCCCGGACGCCCGCCTGGGCCGTCAGGAGCAGGTAGCCGCAGGCGATCAGCAGTGCCGCAGTCAAAACCGGATATAAACAGCGCTTCATAAGACGGCCTCCGTTTTTTGGGGTCTTTCCCTTCAATAGGTCTCGGATCTGGCGTGGGTGGCCCGGGCCCGGATGCGCCATTCATGCGGGGTGAAGTTCGACTCTTTCAGCCAGGTCAGGCCCGGGTTTCCGCCTGGCGTGATCTCCAGGTTGTCCTGCCCCGCCAGGAAGGGGCAGGTCTGGGTCAGACCTGCCAGCCGGGCCAGGAAATAGCGTTTGCCCCCGGCCAGATAGATCCGCCCCCGCCAGTCTTCTTCCAGGCTTTGGGCTGGGGTATGCGGCCGTTCGGCGCCCATGCTGGCCCACAGCAGCCGGTCATTTTTGCGGCAGACCTCTATCAGGACCGGCGCCCGGTTTTCAAGCTGGATGGTGCCCTGGTAATACGGCGTTTTGAACATGACCCGCTCAATAAAGGCGAACATGGCGGATGAGTTAAAGGCATAGGCCAGGTAAAAGCCGCTGTGCTGGGCGGGCTCGGCCGCCTGGCAGACCGCCAGCGAAACCGAGAGCTCGTTAAATGGCCGACCCATGTAGCGTGAGTCGGTGGCGCTCAGCAGCATTTCGGCCTGCCCGCTGCGGTTGAAGGGCAGCAGCCCGCTGCCAGTCAGGTGCCTGGTCCAATAGCCCAGGTCGGCATAGCCCGAGAGCATCACTTCGCGCACATCGTTGAGGGTGGTAATGTAGTGGACAGGTTTTTGCGATTGCATTGAAGGTCTCCTATGTTTCTTTTGATGTATCCTTTCAATAAGTGGGGGAAGTTGGGTGTTTTTTGTGGGCGAAGCCCACAAAAAACACCCAACACCCCATTTTATTGCGAAGGTACCTTTTAATTGTACACGCAGATGCGCCATTGACTTTATAATTACGGCTGTGGATATCAGACCTTTAACACGAATGGAGTTGTCATTGCGAGGAGGTCGTACTCGACCTGCAGGGCGTACTCGTCCGACGTGGCAATCTCAGCTTCTCCATAACCGAGATTGCCACACCCGGTGAGTACACCGGGTTCGCAATGACAATCCTTTCGACAGTGAAGTTTCTTGACAGTAGGTTGTACTCAACCGACATGGCAATCTCAGCCAGATAGCGGCGGGGTTGAAACCCCTGCCTCAGTACATGCAAGCCCCTTCGGGGCTCAGCCCTGCGATGTACTCATCGCCGGGGCTTCCACGACCTGAGCCAGGGGATTTATCCCCGGCGGATTACCAAACCAAAGAAATTTTCGCCGCAGGAGAACCAATGACTGGAAAATATTTTGATGAACTGAACGTGGGCGACCACATCCGCCATACCCAGGGGCGGACGATCACCGAGATGGACAACGTGCTCTTCTGCGCCCTGACCATGAACACCCAGCCCCTGCACCTCAACGAGGACTTTGCTGCCAAAACCGAATTTGGCCGGCGGATCGTCAACGGCATTTTTACCCTCGGGCTGGTGATCGGTTTGAGTGTGCCTGAGCTGACCGAGGGCACCATCGTCGCCAACCTGGGCTACGAGAAGGTCGTCCACCCCAACCCCGTCTTTCACGGCGACACCCTGTATGTCGAGACCGATGTGCTCGAGAAGCGGGTCTCAAACTCACGGCCCGAGCGCGGGATTGTGCGCCTGAAGCATACCGGGCGCAAGCCGGATGGCACGGTGGTGATCGAGGTGGAACGCTCAGTGTTGTTTTTACGCAAGCCGGTCAACCCGGCTTAAACAAAGGAGATAACGATGCGCTCTCGACGAGCTTTGTTGTATATGCCCGGGGATGACTTGCACAAGATCCGCAAGGCCACCACCCTCAACGTGGACTGTATTTGCATGGATATGGAAGACGGCGTGGCCCTCAACCGCAAGGCCGAGGCCCGCCAGACCATCCTGACCGCCCTGGAGACGCTGGATTTCGGCCGCTCCGAACGCATGGTGCGGATCAACGCCGTGGGCTCGGGTCTCGAAACCGACGACCTGCAGGCCGTTTTCACCGCCGGGCCGCACATCCGCCCGGACAGCATCGTGACCCCCAAGGTGGAATCGGCCGAGCAGGTGCGCTGGGTCAGCGCTCAGATCGCCCAGGCCGAGCAGCGTCACGCCTGGCCGGCGGGTGGGATCGGGATGGTCATCCTGGTCGAAACGGCCCTGGGGATTGTGCGCCTGGCGGAGATCCTCTCGGCAGACCCGCGCCTGCAGGCCGTGGTCTTTGGCTCCGAAGACCTGGCGGGCGATATCGGCGCAGTCCGCACCCCCGAGGCCTGGGAGATCTTCTATGCCCGCTCGGCGATCGTCACCCATGCCGCCGCCTTCCATTTGCAGGCCATTGATATGGTCTATGTCAACTTCCGCGACCCTGAAGGTCTGCGGGCCGAGGCCCTACAGGGCGCCCGGATGGGCTATGTGGGCAAGCAGATCATCCACCCCAGCCAGGTCCAGCCAACCCAGGCCGCCTTTACGCCCTCGCCCGAGGCTGTGGCCCATGCCCGTCGGGTGGTGGAGGCCTTTGAGGCCCACCAGAACGAGGGCCGGGGCGCCTTTGATCTGGATGGTAAAATGGTGGATATGCCCATCCTCAAAGCGGCTCTGGGCGTCCTGGAGCGAGCGAAGAATCAGTAATATCCAGTTGAACGGCGCAGCCGTTCAACTGGATATTACGAAAAAAAAGGAAGTAAATCATGCCCAAATTTTTACAAATTGTGCTTGTAGTGGTCATTGTTGTCGCGGCGGTCCTGGCTGTCCTGGCGCTGCTCTCGCGCAAGGCCAAAGACTCGGCCTATTACCCGGCCGGGCTGCCCAGCCCACTGGTGATCGCCCACCAGGGCGGGGATGGCGTCTGGCCCGGCAATACGCTCTTCGCCTTTCAGCATGCAGCGGATCTGGGCGTGGATGTGATCGAGACCGACCTGCGCATGAGCAAGGACGGCGTGCTGATGATCACCCACGACGACCATGTCGAACGGATTTCGGACGGCAAGGGCAAGATCGTCGATCTGACCTACGCCGACCTGACCCAGCTCGACGCGGCCTATTACTGGTCCCCGGACGGCGGCAAGACCTATCCGTACCGCGGTCAGGGCATCACCTACACCTCGCTGGAAGATGTCTTCAAGGCCCTGCCCAATATGCGCTTTAACATCGACATGAAGCAGACCGAGCCCACAATTTACGGCCAATTTTGCGACCTGATCCGCAAATACAACATGCAGGATAAGGTTCTGGCGGCTTCTTTCCATCATGAGAACAATGTCGCTTTTCGCCAGACCTGCCCGGAAGTGACCAGCTCGGCAGACGAAGTCGAGACGCGTAACTTTGTTATCTTGAACTTTGCTTTTCTGGGGCGCCTGTCCAGCCCGGAGTATAAGGCCTTCCAGGTGCCGGTGGAGCAGGGCGGCATCCCGGTCGTCACCCGACCGTTTGTCAACGCCGCCCACGAGCGCAGCCTGCGGGTGGATGTCTGGACGATTGACGATCCGGCCGAAATGCGCCGCCTGATCGACCTGGGCGTGGACGGCATCATCTCCGACCGCCCCGACCTGCTCATGCAGGTGGCCGGCCGGTAAAAAAAGAGATCCACTGTTCAGCAGCCGCTGAACAGTGGATCTCTTTCTAACGCTCGCCGACCTGATCCAGCACTTTGTAGGGGTCGAAGGCATCCCGCAGGCCGTCGCCGATGTAATTGACCGAGATGATCGTGCAGAAGATCAGCAGCCCGGGGAAGACCGCCAGCCAGGGGTGGGTCAGGAAGTGCTCCTGGGCGTTGCTCAGCAGGTTGCCCCAACTGGAGGTGGGCGGCTGGATGCCGAAACCCAGGAAGCTCAGCCCGGATTCTTCGATGATGGCATAGCCCAACTCCAGGGTGGCCTCCACGATGATCGGTCCGATGGCATTCGGCAGGATGTGGGTAAAGATGATCCGCAGCGGCGAGGCGCCCAGGCTGTGGGCGGCGGTGACATAATCCAGCTCGCGCAGGGTCAGGAAGGCCGCCCGCACCAGGCGGGCAAAGGTCATCCACGAAAACAGACCGATCACCAGGGCGATGGTCAGCACACTGCTGTTGGCAAACAGGGGTATATCAATTTCACGCAGCACAGCGCTCAGCAGGATCAGAATCAGCAGCGAGGGCAGGGTCAGGGCGGCATCCGTGATCCGCATCAGCAGGGCGTCGACCCAGCCGCCGAAGTAGCCGGCAGCCGCTCCCACCGAGACCCCCACGCTGAGGGTGATACTGACCACCAGCAGCCCAACCGAGAGTGAAATCCGGCCGCCGTACAGCAGGCGGGTCAGCAGGTCGCGGCCCAGGCCGTCGGTACCCATCGGGTGGCTCAGGCTGGGCGGGTTCAGCCGCTCAGCCAGGTTGGACTCGTCCGGGTCGTAGCCGGTGAAGGGCGCCAGCAGCGACGCCAGGATGATCAGGGTCAGCACAATTGCCCCGCCGACCGCCCCCGGGTGGCGGCGAAAACGGCGCCAGATCCGGCGGGCGGGTGTTTCCTGGCGGAAGTCGGCTCCGCCCAGGCGGGTGATCTCCTGCAGTTCGCTGTCCATCCGGCTCCTCAGCGATCCAGCCGGATGCGCGGGTCAAGGCTGGCGTAAAGAATATCAGCCAGCAGGTTCGAGACGATCATAAAAGCCGCCCCGATCATCAGAACCGCCATCAGCACGGGGTAATCGCGCTGGAGCGCCGCCTGGTAATACAGCCGGCCCATGCCCGGCCAGGAAAAGAGCATCTCCACAAAGACCGCTCCGCCAAAGATGTAGGGCAGGTCGAGGGCGAAAAGCGTCACCAGCGGGATCAGGGCATTCCGGAAGGCGTGTTTGAACATCACCATGCGCTCGCCCAAGCCCTTGGCCCGGGCCGTGCGCAGGTAGTCTTGTTTGATCACGTCCAGCATGCTGGAGCGCAAGAAGCGTGAATACCAGGCTGTCCAGCCCATGGCGCCGGTGACAACCGGCAGGATCAGATGGGCGATCCGGTCACCCACCGAGAAGGGCGCATCCAGCGAGGCGATCCCGCCGGCGGGCAGCAGCGGATCGCCGGTGAAAGGGTTTTTCAGCCAGGCGTAGAAGATGATGATCAGGACCAGCCCCAGCCAGAATTCGGGAATGGCCTGCCCGGCAAACGAGAAGGTGGTAATCACAATGTCCACCAGGGAATACTGCTTGACTGCCGAGATGATGCCCGCCGGGATGGCGATGCAGACCGCCACCAGCAGGGTGATCGACATCAGATAAAGTGTGTTGGGCAGGCGCTGTCCGATCTCGCTCAGCACCGGCTGGCGGGTGGTGAACGAAAAGCCAAAATCGCCGCGCAAAATGCCGCGCCGGCTGCCTGTGCTTTCCAGCACACCGTCACCGTCCAGGTCCACCTTCATCCAGTCGTTGCCTGCCAGCCAGACCAGGTACTGGGTCGGCAGCGGCTGATCCAGACCCAACTGACGTTTCAAGATCTGGGCCTTCTCCGGCGAAATATGCCGCGCCTGCCCGTACCCCGCCAGCGGCCCGCCGGGGGCCAGGTTGACCAGGCCAAAGATCAGGATGCTGAGGACAAAGACCAGGGCAGCAGCCTGCAGCAAACGGCGCGCAATATACAGCCCCATGCTACAGCCTGGCGCGAGAAGTTTGACGATCGCCAATAAGGCGCGGCGTTACTTGACGAACGTCCAATCGGCCACGTTCCAGGTGACAACATCGTTGATGTTGGCCTCCACATTGGTCAGCCGGGCAGAGTAGGCCTCGGCGTTGATGGTGGAAAAGAGCAGGATCTGCGGCAGCTCGGCGTCCAAAATTTGGGCCATCTTGCAGAAAGTTTCCTGACGCTGTGTTTCGTCCAGGCTGGCTGCTTCTTCCAGCAGGCTGTCGAATTCGGGGCTGCTCCAGCGGCCCACATTCCAGCCGTTATCCGGCTCGGCGGCGCTGGAGGCGTAATAGTTCTGAATGAAGGGCAGCGGGTCGGTGCCGGCGTAGCCGTCGTCGTACAGGTCCAGGCTGAAATCGCCGCGCTGCTCCAGGCCGCCGCTGGCATAGTCGGCCCACATTTGGCTGCCCGGCACCGAGCTGAGAGCGGCGTCAATCCCGATCTTTTTGAGCATTTCGCCGATCAACTGCTGGGTCAGGTCCAGCGGCTCACCGTATTCCGAATAGGTGAGCAGTTCGACCTTCATCGGCTCGCCCTGGGCGGCGCTGGTGCAGGTGTCGCACTCGCGGATCCCATCGCCGTTCAGGTCTTTCCAGCCGGCGGCTTCCAGCAGGGCTTTGGCGGCTTCGGGGTCGTATTTGGGGCGGGGGATATCGCAGACATACGGCTGGCGGAAAAATTCAGTCCAAACCGGGGAGCTGAAACCGTAGAAAATTTCTTTCGAGATGGTATCGACATCAATGGCCTGGCGCACTGCCTGGCGGACGCGCACATCGGCAAAGACCGGGTTGGGGCTCTCCACCGGGTCGGTGGCGCCTTTGGCTGCCAGGTTCATGAACAGGCGCAGCACAAAGCGGCTGGTTGGGCTGACACTCAGTTTGACCGCAGTCTCGTTCTTCAGTTCGTCGGCAACCTGTTCGGTAGCCCACATCAGCACATCGGCGTCGCCCTGCACCAGCATGGTCTTGCGCACAGAGGCTTCCGGCACAATTCGCACGATGATCGTCTCGATGGCCGGCTTGCCGGGCTGGTAGTATTTGGGGTTGCGGGTAAAGGTCAGGTGGTCGCCGGCGATCCATTCCTGCAAAATGTAGGGTCCGCTGCTCAGCGGCTGGCGGTTGCAGGCCCAGGCGGTGAAGCCGTCTGCGGCGCTGCAGAAATGCTTGGGCCAAATCACCACCTGGTCGCCGCCAAACAGTGTCTGGTAGCTGGGGTAAATGGCGTTGAAGCGCACGGCAAAGCTGTAGGTGTCAATTTTTGTAACCGCTTCGACATAATCCAGCCCGTTGATATACAGACCGGTGGCCGGGTCGGCGATCGCTTCATAGGTAAAGAGCACATCGTCTGCCGTCAGGGGCGTGCCGTCGGCCCAGGTCACATCCTGGCGCAGCTTCCAGGTCACGGTCATCACCTGGGTTGCCTCGTCAATCACCACGCCGCCGTTTTCCACGCTGGGCAGTTCGGCTGCCAGCTGCGGGTAGATCTGGCCTTGCGGATCGACGCTCGCCAGACCCAGCATGGTCATCTTCATCACCATGGAATCGTAGCCCTGGTCGGCGATGGCGGCGTTAAAGCTCTGCGGGTCTTCCGGGATGACGATGGTAATTTTATCGCTGCTGGCGGCAGTAGCAGCCGGGCTCGCCTCGCCCGTCGGGCCGGCAGCTGTGGTTGGGCTGGCTGTGCAGCCAACCAGGCTGGCGGCTGCCAGCAGCGCCAGCAGGCCCCAGAGAAAAAAGAACAGTTTTGTGGATTTATGCATGCTTCACCTGCGCTTCTTGTTATCTCAAAGGGAGTGGCTCCTGCCCGTTGAGCTCATCTGACGATTCAATTGAATGGGGCGATTATAGGATATTTACGGGATAAGTCAATCACCCAATAGTATAAAAGGTTTGTTTTGGCCAGGCCAAAACAAACCTTTTATACTAAATCGCCATGCCTTTAAACTGGCTCATGTAGAGATCGTAGAACACACCCCGCCGGTCGAGGAGCTGCTGATGGGTGCCCTGCTCCACGATCTGGCCGTTTTGGATCACCAGCACCTGGTCGGCGTCGCGGATGGTGCGCAGCCGGTGGGCGATGACGAAGCTGGTGCGGCCCTGCATCAGGCGCAGCAGGGCCTTCTGGATACGCGCTTCGGTGCGGGTATCCACACTGCTGGTGGCCTCATCCAGAATCAGGATTGCCGGGTCGGCCAGGATGGCCCGGGCGATGGACAGCAGCTGGCGCTGGCCCTGGCTGAGGTTGCTGGCGCGTTCGTTCAGTACGGTCTGGTAGCCATCGGGGAGCTGGCGGATAAAATGATCGGCTTCGGCCAGCCTGGCGGCGTCGATGCAGGCTTCATCGCTGGCGCCCAGTGCGCCGTAGCGGATGTTTTCCATGACTGTGTCGGAGAAGAGGAAGGTGTCTTGCAGCACCAGGCCCAGCTTGCGGCGCAGGTCCATTTTCTTGAGGCTGCGGATATCCCTGCCGTCAATCGAGATCTGCCCGTCTTCGATCTCGTAGAAGCGGGTCAGCAGGTTGATGATCGTGGTCTTGCCGGCGCCGGTCGGGCCAACCAGGGCGACAATCTCGCCGGGGCGGGCCTCCAGGGTCATATCCTTGATCACCGGCTGGCCGGGCACATAACTGAAGTTGACCTGTTCGAAATTGACCCGGCCGGCGATCTTTTCCAGCGGCAGGGATTCGGGGGTGTCCTGGGTCTCGGGGGCGGTGTCGATGATCTCAAAGACCCGTTCCGCCCCGGCCAGGGCGGCCTGGATGGCGTTGTACATGTTGGCAAGCTGGCGCAGCGGCTCGATAAAGTTCTGCCCATAGCTGATGAAGGTGGCAATGATGCCCACGCTGACCAGCCCCTGCAGGGCCAGCCAGCTGCCAAAGCCCACCAGCACAATCACAAAGAAGTTGCCCAGCACATTGGTCAGGGGCATCAGCAGCAGGGCGTAGGTGTTGGCATACACGCCGGCTTTGAAGACCGCCGTGTTGCGGGCCCGAAAAGAGTCGATGGCACTGGCGTTGCGGTGGAAGGCGTTCACCACCTTCTGCCCGCTGATGGTTTCTTCCATGTTGCCGTTCATCTCCCCGATCTGCTTTTGCAGGTCGCGGAAGCCCTTGCGGGTGTAGCGGGCCACAAAGTTGGTGAACCAGAGCATGATCGGCACCACCAGCAGCGAGGCCAGGGCCAGCCAGGCATCCAGGATGAACATGGCGATCACGATCCCCACCCCCGACAGGACGCTGGCGGCCAGGGCGGTCACATTTTGCGAGACGGCCTGGTTGATGGCGTCAATGTCGCTGGTCAGGCGGCTCATCAGCCCGCCGGCGGGGTTGCGGTCAAAAAAGCTTTGCGGCAGGGTCTGGAGGTGGGTGAACAGGTCTTCGCGCACCTGCTTGAGGGCGCGCTGTGAAATTTCGGCCATCAGCCAGTTGGCGACGGCGTGGAAAAGGTTGCCAATAAAGTAGGTGGCAAGCATCCAGCCGGCCATACCCGCCAGGCCTGCCAGCCGTTCGGCCGGCGCCAGCTGGCGGGCGTCAATAAACCTGTCGATGGCCGCGCCCATCAGGTACGGGCCGACCAGACCCATCAGGGTGTAGACCACCACGCAGACCATCACCAGGGTCAGCCCGGGGGCAAAGGGTTTGATATACGGCAGCAGCCGGGCCAGGGCTGTTTGGGCGTTGCGGGCCTTTTCGATCTTGCTGAAATCGACCGGGCCGCGGCTGCGGTTTACACGGAAGCCGGACTGCTGTGTCATGGCTGCACCTCGGCGGTCTGCGCCGCACCCGGCGCACCCAGGTTGAACCCGCCGCCAAGCTGGGAGTCGTAGATCTCCTGGTAGATCGGGCTGTTCAGGATCAGTTCCTGGTGGGTGCCCTCGGCGGCGACCCGCCCGTTGTCAATCACGATGATCTTGTCGGCTTTGAGCACGGTGCTGATGCGCTGGGCGACCACAAAGCTGGTGTGGCGCTGCAGCAGGCTGGTCAGGGCGTCCTGGATTTTGGTTTCGGTCTCCACATCCACGGCGCTGGTGCTGTCATCCAGGATCAGGATTTTGGGGTTGGTCAGCAGGGCGCGGGCGATGGCCAGGCGCTGCTTTTGGCCGCCAGAGAAGTTGGCGCCGCGCTGTTCCACGTGGGCGGCATAGCCCTCGGGCAGCTTCATAATGAAATCGTGGGCCTGTGCAGCCTGGGCGGCGGCGACCACCTCGGCCTGGCTGGCCTCGGGCCGGCCGTAGCGGATGTTCTCGCCTACCGTGCCCGAAAACAGGACCGATTCCTGGGGGACAATCCCGATCAGGCTGTGCAGGGCTTCCTGCTCGAGCGTCCGGATATCCGCCCCGTCCAGATAGATCGCTCCGGCGCTGACATCGTAAAAGCGGGGGATCAGGTTGACCAGGGTGGATTTTCCGGCGCCGGTCGCCCCCAGGATGGCCACCGTCTGGCCCGGCTCGGCGATCAGGTTGATATCCTCCAGCACAAGCTGGCAGGCGTCGTCGTCGCTGTTGTATTGGAAGCTGACATGCCTGAATTCGATCCGCCCCTCAACGGGCTCGCTCAGGCCGGCGGCCTGGGGCTGGTCTTGCACTTCGGGGACGGTATTCAGCACCTTGTTAATCCGCTCGGCCGAGGCGATCCCGCTCGCCCAGATGTTGGAGAGCATGGTCATCATGGTCAGCGGAGTCATGGTGGTGCGCAGGTAGTTGATGAAGGCCACAATCTCACCGGTGGTGATGTCGCCGCCGACGACCTTGATCCCGCCGGCCCAGATTACAATCACCATGCCGATATTGACCAGCATCGTCAGGATCGGGCCCATGCTGGATTGGACCTGCATGACCTCGGTTGAGTTTTTGGCGAAGTTGTCATTGGCGGTTTTAAAGCGCTGGCCCTCAAACCCGGCGCGCACAAAAGCCTTCACCAGGCGCGCTCCGGCAATGTTTTCCTGCAGGATGGTGTTCAGGCGGTCCAGCTTTTGCTGCACTTTTTTGTAGAGCGGCTCCATCTTGCCCACGAACACCACAATCACGATCGATGTGACCAGCAGCAGCGGCAGCATGGTCAGGGCCAGGCTCTGGCTGGTCTGGAACATCAAGATCAGGCTGCCGATCATCAGGAGCGGGGCGCGGGTCCCGATGCGCAGCGAAATTTGGACCATGCGCTGGAAAGCGGTGGCGTCGCTGCTCAGGCGCACCATCAGCTCGCCGGTCTTCTGGTGGTCCAGGTCGCCGTACGAATAGCTCTGGATCTTGAGGAAGAGGGCATCCCGCAGGTCACGCGCCACGCTTTCGCCCACCTGCACGGAAAACAGGTTGTTGGCGATTGCCATGAAGAAGCTGACCAGCGAGATGCTCAGCATCAGGATTGAGGTCTGGATGACCACGGTCTGGTTGTTTTTGTTCACGCCTTCATCGATGATGAGCTGGAACAGGCGCGGGATGAGCAGATCGAGCACCACCAGGCTGGTGAGCAGGAACAGCGCCACGGCAGAGCGCTTCCAGTAGGGCCGGATAATAAAGAGGAGTTTGCGAATATGCTGCATGGTTGGGTTAGCCTGATTTGAAGGTTTGGTCGAGAATTTCCAGCGCCTGGCTGATCAGGCGCAGTTCATCCGGGCTCAGGTCGGCCATTTTTTCAGCCATCCAGGCCCGGTTGGTCTGGCCGATGGTTTGCAGCATCTCAGCGCCGCTGGCGGTTAACTCCAGCTGGATAAAACGCCGGTCGCCGGCATCCTGGCGTCTGGAGATCAGCCCGCGCTCCACCAGCACGTCCACCGCCTGGCTGACTCCCGAGCGGCTGATCTGCTTGACTTCGGCCAATTCACTGACCGAGGCGATGCCTTTGGAGATGTGGCGCAAAATGTGGAACTGTTCCACGCTGATGTCGAACTGTTCAAGGGCGATTTTGCGGATATTGGCTTTGATCTGGTTCCAGATGGCTGGGAAGGTTTCCCAGAAATGTTCAATGGCCTCCTGGGTGAGGTCGCGGGTCGGGGGATCGATTTGGGTCATATTTAATGATTAACTTTCTTGATAGATTAGAAACTTAATCATTCTACAGGCGCGCCCTGCTTTTGTCAACCCGGCATAGTGGTTCTCTCACGCTTTTCTTAAAGTCGGGGTTTGGGGTGTTTGTTGCGGGCTACCGCCCGCAACAAACACCCCAAATTCATCCTTTCGACATGTTGGCGGCAGGGTTTTCAGACTTTAAGAAAAGCGTGGTGGTTCTCTTTTTCGCTTCGCGAAAAAGAGAACCACCATCAATTAGCGCCGGATGAGGGGGATGTAGACCTGTGGGTAGCGGTATGCCAGTTTGAGGGTGTGGTCGGTGTCGTTCGAGTAGGCGATGTAAACGACGCCGCCGCTCGTGACGCGCATCGAGAGAAAGCGCCCGACATTCTTTGTGCCGCCGCCGCTGTCCACCACCTCACAGCGCCAGGTGCGGCGGGTAGTCACCGGGTCAGGTGGACCACAGTTGCCATCCTGTTCCGGGTAGGCGACCTTCAGGAGCGTGTTATTCGGGTTCTTGCGGTCTGTATAGGCAGCGATATACTTTCCATTGCGCAGCCCGATCCCAGTTTGAGCGTCATCGTTGGGCAGGGCGCCAACGTTCTCGATGTACATACAGGTCCAGCCGCAGTTGCCGCTTTTCCCATCGGCAACAATAAAGTAAGGGTGAAGGGGCGAAGCATCGTAATAGGCAGCCCCGGCGCTGGGGTAGTTTGAAACCAGCGAAACCCCGCCCGCGACCACGGTATTCATATCCACCAGGTTGCACTGCCAGTTGGCCGAGAACGGGCAGTTCCCCAGGTTGCTGGCGACCCGGCCCGCCACATAGGGATGCCCATAAACCGAATCGCGATAGGCAATCATGGCGAAGTTATAGGCGTATGCCAGGCTGGGAGAGGTGCCCAGGCCAACAGGATACACTTTTGAAATCTTTTCGCAGTCCCAGTGGTTGGACATGCCGCAGGTGCCAGAGGAGAGCGGGTTGTAATAGGCGAAGTTCAGGTAGAAATTGATCCCGTCAAAGCCGAGATAGGCAAAACTGGCTGTGCCGTTGGCCGCATAGCGAAAGGAAGTGGACGCATAGGCGCTGTATAAGCTGGTTTCGACGCCGGTGTACAGCTGGGTATTTCCGCTGACCGGTGTGCCGTGAAAACCAACGCCTGTCAGCGGCCACATTTTGACATAACTGATCCCCCAATTGCCGGCACTGTTGAAGTCAATCGAGCTATAAGGCCCAAAATCCTCGGAGTTGACATACTGGATTGAACTGCACGACCAGGTATTGCCAGGGCCGCAGTCGCCGCCGGAACTGACCGGAAAAGCCAGCTTCAGGTCTTTGACAGCGGCCGAATAGTAACTGATATACGGCTGCTGGGTGAGCGGGTTGATGGCGAGTGAGAGGGTTTGTTCCACATTGGGGCCGGCGTCAACGGTGATTTTTTGCCAGCCAACCCCTGTCACGGGCAGCAGTGGCGCAACCGCCTGGCCCGTGTCTGGGCCCGGCTCCGGACCGGCAGCAGATGAAGCGCCGGCCGGCAGGCTAATCAATACAGTCAGCAGTAAGAAATAAAGGATAACCCGCAGCCTCATACCATACTCCCTTTGTATCATCTCAATAACCGGGGGAAGTTGCGTGTTTTTTGTGGGCTTCGCCCACAAAAAAACACCCAACACCCTACTTTATTGAGATGATACCTCCCTTTGGTCAATTAAAAAAACAGGCGGTGTTTGCGGCCTTCAAGCCCGAAAACACCGCCATTCAATCAGCGTGAGCGGCGGCGGCCGCGCGGGCCTTTTCCGCCCTGTCCCCCCTGCCCGCTGTATCCGCTCTGCCCGCCCTGATCGGCCTGGCTGTGCCGGACGGGCCGGTTGGTTTGGGCCGCGGGCGGCACGACCGGGGCGTGGAAGGTTTCCTGGTAGAAATCGTCCAGCAGCATTGCCAGCAGGCCGCTCTCATCGGTTGTTTCGACAAGACGGCGGGCCAGGGGCACAAAGCGCTGCATGCGCTCGGTTTGCAGGCGGTCACGGCCGCGCACCCGGGCTTCGAGGAGGGTGATGATCCGCTCGGCGACCACCCGCTCCACATCTTCGTCGCTGGGCAGCGGGCGTTCGATCAGGTTGATGGCGTAGCGCCGGCCAATCCGCTGCAGGTCGATGTTTTCGACCGGGCTGATCAGTGAGATCGCCGTGCCGCTGGCGCCGGCCCGCCCGGTGCGTCCGGCGCGGTGGATGTAGGCTTCCTGATCTTCGGGCGGTTCGTATTGGAAGACGTGCGAAAGCTCGGGCAGGTCGATGCCGCGGGCCGCCACATCGGTGGCAACCAGGAAGCGCAGCTCGCCGCGCCGCACCCGCTCCAGCACCGCTTCGCGGGCGCCCTGGGCCAGGTCGGAGGTCAGCTTGTCGGCGTCATAGCCGAAGCGCTGCAGCACCACGGTCACATAATCCACCCGCACCTTGGTGTTGCAGAAGATCAGGGCCGAGGGCGGGTTTTCCAGCTCGATAATCCGCACCAGGCTGCGGTCTTTGTCCAGGCCGGGCACGGTGTAGAAGACATGCTCCACCTCGGTGACATGGATGTGCTCGCTGCTCAGGTTTAAGAAGCCGGGGTCAACCAGGAACTGGCTGGCCAGGCGGATGACCTGGGGCGGGAAGGTGGCCGAGAACATGTAACTGGGAATGTGCTGGCGCGGGTTTTGCCCGCCGCCGGGCAGGTAGGCCTGCACCCGCACCATGTCCGGGTAAAAGCCCATCGAGAGCATGCGGTCGGCCTCGTCGAAGACCAGGAAGCGCAGCTTGTCCAGCATCAGCGAGCGGCGCAGCAAATGGTCGAGCACGCGCCCGGGGGTGCCCACCACCAGGTGGGCGCCAGCCTTGAAGGCGTCGAGCTGCTCGCCGTAGCCCACGCCGCCGTAGACGGCAATGCTGCGCACGCCGGTGGTGCGGCCCAGCACCTCGGCCTCGGCTGCCACCTGCACCGCCAGCTCACGGGTCGGCACCAGGATCAGGGCCTGGGTGGAGCGCTGGAGCGGGTTGACCAGATCCAGCAGGGGCAGCAGGTAGGCCCCGGTTTTGCCGCTGCCGGTGTGGGATTGGATCATCATATCGCGCTGGGCGTAGAGATAGGGGATGGCCTGGGCCTGGACCGGCATCAGTTCGCTCCAGCCGGCGGCTTCTGCGCCCTGGCGCAGTTTTTCGGGCAGGTCGGCTAGCGTGGCCTTGGGCAGGGTCTCGGGTTGACTGGCGCCTTCCGGCGTCTGGGCAGGCGTCTCCGGCTGCTCGGGTGTGCTTGTTTCATTCAATTGAGGTTCGTCCATAAAAATACCTTTCATAATAGCTTCTCAGTAAAGTGGGGGCTGGGAGTTTTTTAGCGGGCGAAGCCCGCTAAAAAACTCCCAACCTCACCTGCTTATTGAGATGATACTTTCCATAAGTATTGTAGCACAGTGCAAGAAAAGGTTGTTATTCCCCCGGCTGCCGCCAGGGTTTTGACAAGAAAAGGCAAGTCTTGCGATATTCCCAGGGCAGAAGCCCATCTATACCAAATAAACAGCAGGCATCTGGGGCATCACCACCCGATAGGTGCGGCTCACTTCATCCCGCCAGGCAGGACACGCAATCATGAATGAAGTGAGCTGCACCTTCAATTAACACCTGGGGAGGGATTGAACCGCTAAAGCACGAAGACCGCGAAGGTTTTTAAAATCTTCGCGTGCGGGAACTACAGAATCACTGAAAGGATGAAAAAACTGAGGCCACTGAAAAATGCCGTCCGCAAGAACGGGAATTTTCAGTGGTTTCAGAATTTCTCAGTGCCTCAGTGGTTCAAGAGAATTGGCTGGGCCACTTCGGATTGGAAGTTGAAGGTGCAGCTGACATTGTCAGCCGCTCACCTTACGTCATTTACCGGTCTTCGACTTCGGCCCAGGTGAGCCGCACCTCATGGGATGGCGCGCCTAACCACCCGATGGGTGCGGCTCACTTCATCCCGCCAGGCAGGACACGCAATCATGAATGAAGTGAGCTGCACCTTCAATTAACACCTGGGGAGGGATTGAACCGCTAAGGCACGAAGACCGCGAAGGTTTTTAAAATCTTAGCGTGCTTTGCGGGAACTACAGAATCACTGAAAGGATGAAAAAACTGAGGCCACTGAAAAATGCCTCCGCAAGAACGGGAATTTTCAGTGGTTTCACTATTTCTCAGTGCCTCAGTGGTTCAATTGATTTGGCTGAGCCACTTTCGATTTGGAAGTTGAAGGTGCGGCTGACATTGTCAGCCGCCCACCATACATCTATATCCATGTATAATCAATCTATGGCCGAAAATACCCCCATTCCCACCGAACTGAACCTGGTCGATTTCATCGCCGGAGCGGCGCACGACCTCAAATCGCCTTTTAACCGCAGTCTGGGTTTTCTCAAGCTGGTCTTGAAGGGCATGGACGGCCCGCTGAGCGACCAGGCGCGGGAAGACCTGACCATTTCGTATCAGAACAACCAGTATGCCCTGCTCCTCATGTCCAGCCTGATCGAAGCCGCCCGGCTGGGGAGTCCGCTCTACCTGGCGGACTGTTCGCTGGAACAGCTCAGCGCCCAGGCCGCGGCGGACTGGAAAAAGCATTACCCCAAGCAAAAAAACGCAGCCGTGGTGGTGGTGGCCCAGGATATCCAGGTGCGGGTGGATGAAATTCTGATGCGCCGCTGCCTGGTCTACTGGCTGAACTACCTGCTGGAATTCGTCCCGGAAACCGCCGGGCCGCCGCCCGAGGTCAATTTGCAGATCGAAGCGCTCCAGGCAGGGCCAAACTGTGAACTGACCCTGCGCAGCCACGCTGTGCAAACCCAGACTCCGCCCAACCACGAGCAGACCCTGTACGGCTATATCGCCCGGCGGATTGTGGAGCTGCACGGCGGCGCACTGCTGCGCAGCGAAGTGGGAGCACAAGAGGCCCTGATCCAGTTTAGCATTCCGCTGACCCAGGGTGATTGAATAACCACCGTATTTGAGGACGCTTTGCGCCCAAGATACGGTGGATGGATGCTTGACAGACCCACCGCATGAGGCGTTTATGGAACTTCAAACCGCTTTATCCCAATTCATCCCGTCCAACCGGGTCCTGACCCGCCTGATCGACCGTTACGCCTACGCCAACGACGCCTCCTATTTCTGGCTGGTGCCGCAGGCCGTGGTCCAGCCCAATTCGCTGGATGAGATCCGGGCCCTGCTGCGTTTCAGCCAGCAGGAGCGCATCCCGCTGACCTTCCGGGCGGGCGGCACCAGCCTCTCGGGCCAGGCGGTGACGGACGGCATTCTGGTGGATATTTCCAAACACTGGGGCCAGATGAGCGTGGAGGATGGCGGGGCGCTGGTGCGAGCCCAGCCGGGGCTGGTGGGGGCCTTTGTCAATTCTGCCCTCAAGCCTTACGGCCGCCGGATCGGCCCCGACCCGGCTTCGATTGACGCCTGTATGCTGGGCGGGATGCTGGCCAACAACTCCAGCGGGATGTGCTGCGGGGTCAGCGAAAACGCCTACCAGACGATCCAGTCGATGACCTTTGTGCTGCCCAACGGGGTGACGATCAACAGCGCCGACCCGTACGCCGGGCAGCAGCTCCTCTCCGGCGCGCCGCAGATCGCCGCCGGCCTGCTGGACCTGCGCAAGCGTCTGCTGGCCGACAGCGCCCTGACCGAGCGGGTGCGCCAGCGCTACCAGTTTAAGAACAACAACGGCTACCTGCTGAACGCCCTGCTGGACTTTGAAACCCCGCTGGACATCCTGGTCCATCTGCTGATCGGCTCGGAGGGCACGCTGGGCTTTATTGGCGAGGCCGTGCTGCGCACCCTGCCCGATTACCCGCTTAAATATACCGGGCAGCTCTATTTCAAGACCGTCCAGGATGCGGCTGCGGCGATTGCCCCGCTGCGCCAGTCTGGGGTGCGGGCCGCCGAGCTGATGGACCGGGCCTCGCTGCGCTCGGTGGAGAACGCCCCCGGCGTGCCCGCCATTTTGCGCCAGCTCCCCGAGACTGCCGCCGCCATCCTGGTGGAATACCAGGGGGCCAACCCGGCAGACATGGCGGCCTTCCGCAGCGCCGCCGAGCGGGTTTGCCGTGAGATCCGCCTGCTGCACGACCCGGAGTTCACCGCCGACCCGGCCCAGCAGGCCGCCCTCTGGAAGCCGCGCAAGGGGATCATCGCCTCGGTTGGGGCGCTGCGGGCCGCCGGCACCACCTCGCTGATCGAGGATGTGGTCTTCCCTGTGCCGCGCCTGGCCGACGCCGTGACCGATTTGCAGGCGCTCTTTGCCGACTTCGGTTATCCGGAGGGGGTGATCTTCGGGCATGCCAAAGACGGCAACCTGCATTTTTTGATCAACCAATCCTTCAACAGCTCTGAAGATATCCGCCGTTTTGACGGTTTTATGGGCCGCCTGGTGCAGACGGTCAGCGGCAAGTATGACGGCGCCCTCAAAGCCGAACACGGCGCCGGGCGCAACATGGCCCCCTTTGTCGAAACCGAGTGGGGCGCCGTTGGCTACGGTCTGATGCGCGACCTGAAGGCCCTGCTGGACCCGGACGGGATGCTCAACCCGGGTGTGGTGATCAACCCCGACCCGCAGGCCCACCTGCGGGACCTCAAGGCGATCCCCTCCGTCTCGCCGCTGATCGACCGCTGCATCGAGTGCGGTTTCTGCGAACCCAAATGCCCCAGCCGCCGCCTGACTCTGACCCCGCGCCAGCGGATTGTGATCCAGCGGGCAATCGGGCGCTTTAACCTCGCCGGCAGCGACCCGGCGGCGGCGGCTGCCGCGGCCGAACTGAGCGCGGCCTTTATCTATTCGGGCATCGAGACCTGCGCGGTGGACGGTCTGTGTGCGGTGGCTTGCCCGGTCAGCATCAACACGGGCGATCTGGTCAAGCACCTGCGGGCCGAGGCCGTGAGCCCGGGGGCGGCCAAAACGGCCGGCTGGCTGGTGGAGCATTTTGGGGCCGTGGAAAACGGTCTGGGCGCGGCCGTGCGGGTGGCCCATACCGCCGAACACCTGCTGGGTGCCAACGCCCTGGCGGGCATGTCCGAGCTGGGCGAGAAGCTCTTCCGCACCACCCTGCCCAAGTGGAACCCGGCCACCCCCAACCCGTCCGGCCGCCTGCCGAAAACCCAGCAGCAGGGGGCGGCTTTTGTCTATTTCCCCTCCTGCATTTCGCGCCAGCTTGGCGGCGGTGCGCCGGGCAAGGCCAGCCGTTCGCTGGCCGAGACCCTGGTGACGGTGGCCAAACGGGCCGGGATTGCGCTCTGGATCCCGCCGGATGTGGGCGGCGCCTGCTGCGGCATGCCCTTTGGTTCCAAAGGCTACACCGAGGCCAACCGGGCCATGCTCCACCAGACCATCCAGCGCCTGTGGCAGTGGTCGGACCTGGGGCAGATCCCGGTGGTGATCGACACCACCTCGTGTCTGTACACCCTGCGCTCCTGCCGAGACAACCTGGACGGCGCCGACCGCACCCTGTGGGAGAAGCTGACCCTGCTGGACAGCATCGAGTTCCTGCACGACCATCTGCTGCCGGCCCTGGAGCTGCACCCGCTGGATGAGGCTGTGATCCTGCATCCGAACTGCTCGGCCCGCAAGCTGGGCCTGCAGGACAAGCTGCTGGCCATCGCCCGGCGCTGCGCCAGCCAGGCCAGCGTGCCGCTCAACCTGGACTGCTGCGGCTTTGCTGGCGACCGCGGCCTGCTCTATCCCGAGCTGACCGAAGCCGCCACCTCCCTGGAGGCCGCCGAGGTCAAGCGCCAGCCCTACGCCGGGTATTACTCGTCCAACATCACCTGCGAGATGGGGATGTCGGCCGCCACCGGCCAGGATTACCAATCAATTGTTTATCTGGTGGAGCGGGCCAGCCGGGAGAAGCGCTGAAGCAGCGCGGGCGGTCGGAACTGCTGTCATTGCGAGGGTGTACTCGCCCGATGTGGCAATCTCAGCCAGATAGCGGCGGGGTTGAAACCCCTGGCTCAGTACATGCAAGCCCCTGGCGATGTACTCATCGCCAGGGGCTTTCACGATCTGAGCCAGGGGATTTATCCCCGGCGGATTGCTAAACCAATGACAATTTCTTAGTGGGGTCGCCCGGCGCGGCCAAAACCGGGCGGGTTTTCGTTGATGGCCTTTTGATTTGCCCAACCAGGAACCCGCCCCTACCTGGCGATGTAATCCTGTTTTCGTAGTAGTTCCAGGGCGATGCCCTACTAAACCTCAGGCGTCTGGAGTAGGGGCTACCCACCAGGCTTGAATATTGGCGCGGCCATTACGGATAGGGTCGCCCGACGCGGCCAAAACCGGGCGACCCTTTATATAACGGCAATTTTCCGATTAATGCCGACCGGGATCGCCCCTACCGCGGCAGGTGATGTTATTCAGTGATGATCCCATCGATACCGCAAAAAAACCTCAACAGGGGGTAAAAAAAGGAACGACTGAAACGACGCGGAACGACTCGGGCCTTCGTAGTATTCTTTCACGCAGCCGTAGGGTTTTTCGAACAGTTCGGCGTTGGCGGACTGCCAGCAATGATGTCCACTTTGCCTGCGATCAGGTATCGGAAGGCTTCGGTGACAAAGAAATAATTCGGCAGGCCCCCATCGTACTCTGCCACGGGGTTGCCGAATTCTAATTTTTGCAGAGGCTTTAAAAGATAAGTGGGGGCATTTGGGTGTTTTTTGCGGGCGAAGTCCGCAAAAAACACCCAACACCTTTTATTGAGATGGTGCTTCAAAAGGTTGTATTTGAAAGAAAATTTTTATTCAATTTTTAAAAAAGAGAGAGCGCGTTTTCTCTTGCTCAGGCTGGTCTGGCTTTTATGTCTTGCTTTTTCTCTCTCTCTTTTCTATTCTTTTCTATTCTATTCTTCTCTTACTCTACTCTATTCTTCTCTTACTCTACTCTATCTGGACAAATGTCCGCGGACAATTTTTATCTGTCCGCGGACATCGTTTTATTTGTCCGTGAATACATTACCTGCGTCCGGGTACAAATCCCATGGGAGTTTATTCCGCTGCTGGCGTTTTTGTTCGCGCCATGCGGCGCGTTTGTCGGCGGCGTAAACACCCTGGCCGCCTGTTTTCTCCTGCCGCAACGCGAAGCCCGGCAGGATGATTGTCCCATCCTGCTCAATGTTGATCAGGCCGGCGCTTTGCAGCGCTTTCAGGTCGGCAGTCAGGGTTTTTTGGGGAATGCGCAAACGCCAGGCGATATCCGCCGCGCTCTGCTGAGTCTGGTCATTGATGAGTGCTCCTTCCGCACCACACTCACCTGCCAGGCAGATCAGTTGGATAAACCGCCAGCGCTGCGAATCCTTCAACGGAATCAGCTTGACGTCATCGAGAATCTCAATCCACAATTTGACCCAGGGTAAAGGGCTCAGGCTCATACGCATCCTCCTATCACGGAATGGTTAAACTTTTCCGGGTGTGTTGCGCCAACCCGCACAACACACCCGGTTTGATTTAGCATAGCAAAGGATTGTGATTAGAACTAGTGTTTGAACGAAACCTTAATGTTTTACTAATCTAAGCAAAGAGAGAGAGCGCCTGGCAATTTCTTTGTCCGCGCCTGTCTGTAAACGCGGACGCGTATGCTCTCTCTCTTTTTTTATTTTATTTTGTCTTCTCTATTCTTCTCTTATCTTAATCTAGGCGGACAAAGGGGCGCGGACATGCTCGCGGACAATTCGCGGACAAGCGCGGACAAAAAATTTATGCAACCAATTGGCGGGTTTAAGCGTATATACGATAGAATATTAACAACGGGCATTGCCATGCCCGCTGCCCGGCTTATTTATTAGATTACCTGGATAGGAGACAACCATGACCGACCAAGAAGACCAAGCCCAAACTTCGGCGGATGCCGCCAAAGAACCCACCCGCAGTGAAATTCTGGATGAGCTGCGCGACCTGGGCCGCAACCTGAATACACTCTTACAGTCTGCCTGGGAAAGCGAAGAGCGCAAGAAACTGCAGCAGGAAATTGAAAACGGCCTGTCCGAAATGCGCAGCGGGATCAAATCTGCTGCCAGCGGGCCCACCGGGCAGGCGATCAAGGCCGACCTGGAAGGGCTGCACCAGCGCCTGCGCACCGGTGAAGTGGAAGAACGTCTGCGGAGCGAGCTGGTGTCTGCGCTGCGCACCGCCAACGAGAGCATCAAGAAGGCCGCTGAGCGCAAGGCCCCGCCTCCGCCGCCCGCCGATTCGGGCAGTTAAAGCAGGTTTGCCATGCCCATTCTGACGATTGAAAACCAGGCCGGGGACCCCATCCAGGCCGGCGCCAACCGGATTGTGCCTTTCAGCCAGGCGGTGCGCTTGCAGATCCCCGGTCTGCAGGGCGGCCTGGTCTGGAACCGGCCTGTGTCTGTGCTGGTGCAGGCGGCGGACGGCGGCGAACAGGTCCTGGCGATCCCGGACCCCACCCGCCAGGCGCAGCTCACTTTTCTGGGGGCAGCCTTTGGCGCAGTCCTGATTTATGGGCTGTACCGGGCCATTACCCGGCGAAAATAATTCTAAATTTGGGGGCGGGCAGGCAGATGCTTGCCCGCTCCCAGGTCTCATCATAGGAGTAAATACAATGAGCGACGAAATTGAAACCAAAGACAACCCCGTCAGCGAAATTCAAGCCGAGGCTGACAGCCAGGCTTCGCTGGTTCTGGCAGACAATACCCTGAAACGCAGCGAAGATGTGATGCATGATCTGCTGGCAACCGCCCGGGTTGGCGCGGTGTACAGCGCGCCGGTGATCCACGGCGATACGATGGTCATCCCGGCAGCCGAGGTGCTGAGCGCCGTGGGCTACGGCAACGGGGTTGGCGGTGGCGGCGGCGGAGCAGGCGGCGGCGGGGGCGGCGGCGGGCGGACTTTTGCCCGGCCGGTGGCAGTCATCATCAGCACGCCCAGCGGGGTGCATGTCGAGCCCGTGGTCGATGCAACCAAGGTGGCCCTGGCCTTTTTCACGATGATCGGCTTTATGTTCAGCCTTGCATCCAAGATGCGCAAAAACAAAATCTAGATCAATAAGTGGGTGTTTTTTTGCAGCTTCGCTGCAAAAAAACACCCACTTATTGAGAAGATAAATGCAGGGTGGTCACTGTCTGGCGGGTCAGGTTTGCGACCCGGATCTGGTGGTTGTTGGTGTCGGCGATAAAGAGCGTGTCGCCTGAGATGGCGAGGCCCTCTGGTTCGTAGAGGCGGGCGGCGCTGAAATCGCCGTCGGCCAGGCCGGCCGGGCCGCCCAGCAGGGTGCGGACTTCACCGCTGGCGGGGTCGAGGGTTTTGATTTTGTGGTTGTAGCTGTCGGCGATGTAGATGCGCCCATTGGCATAGGCGATGCCGCCGGGGTGCTGCAGGCGCACGCCGCTGCCAACCCCGTCTTCATCACCAAACTCGAACAGGCCCTGCCCCACCAGGGTCAGGACCTGGGCCTGGCTGCCCAGCGAGATGGCCCGGATGGCGCTGGCTTCGGGGTCGGCCACAAACAGGTGGCTCATCCCAAAGGCCAGGCCGGAGGGCTGGTTGAAGCAGGCTTCGGCCAGCGGGCCGTCGTGGAGGGCTTCCTGCCCAGAGCCCGCAAAGACCCCCAGCCGCCCGTCTTCCAGGCGCAGCCAGATCTGGTGCGAGCCGGCCATGGCCACAAATACCAGCGGGTAGTCGCCGGGGGTGTCGGGTCCCAGGGCCAGCACATCCCAGGGTGAGCGCAGGGGCGTCTCGGTGGGCGGGCCGTGGCGCAGGCGGCCGTGGCCCTTCTCGCCGGTGCCGGCCAGCGTTTCCACCAGGCCGGTTTGGAGGTCGATGGCGCGCAGGACGTGGTTTTCGGTGTCGGCCACAAAGAGCAGCCCCCCGGCCAGCGCCAGACCGTGCGGGCGGTTAAAGCGGGCCGTATCGGACGGGCCGTCCTGCAGCCCGGCCTGGCCCGTGCCAAACACGCGCCGGATTTCGGCCTGGCTGCGCTCAGGGTTGAGACTTGTCTCCAGGATGCGGTGATGCCCGCTGTCGGCGATGTAAAGCAGGTCGCCGGCCGCGGCCAGTTTGGCGGGGAAATAGAGCAGCTCGTTGTCCGGCGGCGGCTCTGGCTGGAGGCCGGGCAGGGGTGAGCGGTCCAGCAGGCCGGCCTGGTCAAACTCCTCGATCAGGCGCTCGATCTGCGGGACCAGCTCGTCGGCCAGAACCTCGCCCGAAACTTCGTAGGCGATCTTGCCGCGCGGGTCAACCAGGATCAGGGTCGGCCAGGCGCGCACGGCGTAGCTGCTCCAGATCTTGAGGCTGGCGTCATTGACGATGGGGTAATCGATCTGATGGCGGCGGGCGGCGGCCTGGATGTTCTGGCTGAGCTTTTCGGTGCTGAACTTGGCCGAATGCACGCCAATCAGCACCAGCTCTGGGCCAAATTTTTCCCGGATACGCCGCAACTGCGGCGCATTGTGCTGGCAGTTAATTCAACAGTAGGTCCAAAAGTCGAGCAAAACCAGCCGGCCGCGCAGGTTTTTGAGGGCCAGCGGCTGGGGGGTGTTCAGCCAGTCGGCCCCGGCGGGAAAATCGGGGGCGGTGATGTTGCCGCGGAAACGCATGGCGCTACCTGCCCGGCCCGGACTGCAGCCAGGCGCGGCCGGCCGGGGTGGGGGCGATGAAATCGCAGTCGCCGGAAAGCGGCTGGTCGGTGCTGATCAGCCCAAGCTGGATCAGCCGGCGGCAGGCTTCGTCGTACTCGCTGAGCGACAGGCGCAGCTCGCCGGTCAGAGTCTGGCGGCTTTCATACTGTCCGCTTTGCGGGGCAAGATAGCGGCAGATGAAGGCCAGGATCCGGCGTTCGGTTTCATCAAGGTTGGGTGCGGTCATTGGGATGTATTATAAACGGGGGAGCGAAAAGCGGGTTAATTCTCTGCCCCGGGCTGCTTTTGGCCGCCCGCGTACTCTGGCCGTCGCGGCCGCAGGAAGGGGGTCATCAGCACCTTGCTGCGCTCGCCGGTCCAGGGCGAAGGCGGGGCCATGGTCAGGTTGGCCAGGCCAATCAACACCCGGTCGTAGTTAACCCGCCAGCCGGCAAAATCCAGCCAGGCCTGTTCCCGGTCGGCCTTGAGGGGCACGTTGGCGGCCTCCAGTTGGGCGCAGGCTTTGTCAAAATCGGCCCGGCTGACGGTGATTGGATCCTGGGGGAAATGCGGATCGGGGTTGTAGGGGAAGTTGAAAAAGTTGGAAATCCGGCGCAGGGCGATAAAACCGGCCCGAATGCAGAGGGAGGCCTGGGGCTCGAGCGGCAGATCGACCAGTGATTGGCGCAGGGCGGCGGCATCCAGAACCGTCCCGGCTGCCGTCACCCACGACCGGTCGGGCCAGGGTGAGCGGAAGAAAACCAGGGCTGAAAGCGAGGTGTGGCTTTCTTCGATATCGGCAAACCAGCTCTCCCAGGCCTGGAATTGGGCCGCCAGCCCGCCCAGCCCGTGAATGCGCTGGTAGCGGCTGAGCATCTCCACGGCCGAAGGCGGGCTGCCCGCCCGCACTTCGAGCATCGTGACCATGGCCTCGCGGCGTGAAAAGGCGGCGTAGATGGTCGGCAAATAGCCAATCACCAGGGCCACCAGCATCAAACCGATGGCGGCCTCGGTAAATTCCAGAATGGTCATCAGCAGCCCCTCATCCTGGGCAATCCCCAGGGTGAGGAGCGAAGAACCGCTGACTTTGAAGGCCTGGTACCAGGAGATATCGCCTGCCGCCCACATCATGCCTGTGTAGCCCAGCGTGACCAAAATCAGCCAGCCGGGCACCAGGGCCAACAGGCCGATCGGGGCGTAGAGCGCCATCAGACTGTCCTTATCCCGGAAACTGCGGGCAAATTTCAGCCCAATCCCAAATACTTTGCGGATGACCACAAACACCAGGCGGGTGAACTGGTCGGGGGCGGCGCGCGGCAAAACCAGGGTGCGCACAGCCGAGAGCAGGGTGAGCGCCACCAGGCTGAAGCCCGCCCCAAAAGCCAGGACCCGGAAAATAAAATCCATCACGACTGCAGGACGCTGAAGCTATTGCTCAGGCTGCGGCCCGGGCGGCCAGCGCCTGGCGCATAATCTCGGCGAGCTGTTCCAGGTGGGCGTCATCATGGCCCAGGCCGGCGATAAACGACTGCACGGCGTTGCGCGGTTTGGCGTTTGGATAGCCGGGTGTGTAGAATGCGTCCTGGTGCGGTTCGTCCGGCCAGGCGTGCAGGTAAGCATGCCGGATACGGCGGCTCTCTTCGAGACGCTGGTGAAGCTGGGCCAGGCTGGTCACACTTTGCCAGGGGGTTTCGGAGCGCGAGCGCTCGGTCACGGTGACGCCTCGTGCCAGGGCAGCCGCAATGGCTGCCGACTCTTCGGATGAAGCGGTGATATGCACAATCACATGCCCCAGGGTCCAGGCCAGGTTGGCATCCGCCGAATCGGAGGCGTAGTCGTCTTTGGCCTGGGGATCGATTGGCTGGAAAACCACATCGGCGTCATTGGCCGGTGCGATCAGGGCCAGTTGGGCGTCAATCATCTCGTCGGTCAGGGTGTGCAGGTCAGCCACAGTCAGCCCTTCAGTTAACTGGGCCAGTGAAATTTCTTTGCTGCGGACACGCAGAAAATCTAACATTCGAATGCCTCCCTTAGGGCAAAATCAATTATTAGAGGCTGCCGCATAGGTACTCTTATGCGGCAGCCTCTAAATTTTAAACCAGACGGGCGTTGAGAACGATCTCAACGCTGGCGAGGGCCTTGGAAACCGGGCAGTTGGCCTTGGCGGCCGCGGCCTGTTCCTGGAAGGCGGCGTCATCAATTCCGGGCACCTGGGCTTCGGTGGTGAGCTCGATCTTGGCGATGGTGGGGCCGGCTTCGAGATAGACTTTGGCGGTGGTGCTGACCGAGGTGGGCGGGGTGCCGGCTTTGGTCAGGAGGGCCGAAAGGAACATGGAATAGCAGCCAGCGTGGGCTGCCCCAATCAATTCCTCGGGGTTGGTGCCTGGGGCTTCCTCGAAACGAGTGCCGAACGAATAAGCGCCTTCAAATGCGCCGCTGCCAACTTTCATGCTGCCGCTGCCTTCACGCAGGGTCCCATTCCAAACTGCAGTTGCTGAACGAATAGCCATTTTTTTTCTCCTTGTACTGGTAAATTGTTTTTTCTCAAAAAGCAGGGAAACGGGATTGACTGTGGGCTGCGCCCACAATCAATCCTGTCCCGAATTAACTGCTGTGATTATATCATCCAGGGTAAATAATATCCAGATATTCTGAAGGATATCTGCACAATAATTAAACAAGCATGACGCCTGACGAATTTAATGTTCGGGGGTGTCATGTTTTCGCAGCCTCGCCCTGCCCTCCAAAAATCACAGAGAGGGGGTTTGGATGTGCTTTGCACGTCCAAACCCCCTCTCTGTGAAAATTTCTCCTCTCTTTCCTGGCCAGGAAAGAGGGGCCGGAGGTGATAGGTCGGATCTCGTCTCACATGAAGCACCCGATAAATTAAGTTCGGGAGGCTTCATGTTGACAGATCACTAGGCCTGCTTGACGATTTCAAGCTCGATGTTGATGTTGACCTGATCGCCGACCAGGAAACCGCCGGTTTCGAGGGCGACATTCCAGTTCAAATCCCATTCCTTGCGGCTGATCTTGGTGGTGGCAGAGAAGCCGGCGCTGGTGGTGCCCCAGGGGCTCTTGGCGGAACCGGCATATTCGGTGTCCAGGACGACCGGGCGGGTGACGCCGCGGATGGTGAGATCGCCGTAGATCTTGCCGTGGTTATCATCGGTCTTCTCAACCCGGGTGCTCTTGAAGGTCAGGGTGGGGAATTCGGCGGTGTTGAGGAAATCGGGGGATTTGAGGTGGCCATCGCGCTGGGGGTCACGGGTGTTGATGCTGTCGGCAGCAATTTCAACACTGACACTGGAAGCGGCGGGGTTTTCTTCGTTGAAATCAACGACGCCGGTGAAGTTTTCAAAACGGCCTTGGGCGTTCGAAATCATCATGTGGCGCACAGAAAAAGTAACTTGTGAATGAGAGGCATCAATGGTCCAGGACATGTTCAGGGTCTCCTTATAACTATATTGGTGTTAATTGGTATTGTTCATTACTCAATAATTTAATATTGAATGATTTGATTAAAAAAATTTAGCGCATCAGCTTTGATTGCCCATACCCAGCTTGCGACACAGGGAGCCGAGCTGTTCTTGTTCTTCCGGGGTCAAAGCACTCATCTCGTGCACGATCTCTTCCAGGTGGTTCGGAAAAACACGGCTGATCAGATCCTCGCCAGCTTTGGTTAATGTGATTACGGTCATGCGCCGGTCTTCCGGATCGCGCTGCCGGTGCACCAGGCCGCGCTTTTCCAGGTTATCCACCACCATGGTGATGTTGCCACCGCTGCGCAGCAGCTTGGAACCGAGGGTGGTCTGGCACATCGGTCCGAGGTGGTAGAGGGACTCGAGAGCCCCAAACTGGCTGACCGTCAGATCTTCCAGGCTGCCACAGCGGCTCAGGCGCGTCATCAGCGTCTCGACGGAGCGAGTCAGCTTGATGAAGGTATTGAGCGCTAAAGTCTCTTGTGGTGTTCCCTGGTGGTGTGTTGGCATATTCCTATCACATTCAATCGTTTGATGTTGAAATAATATCGCGGATATCCTGGCCTGTCAAGTGTTTAAAATAAGAATCGTCTGAGAGAAATAGTCTAAAAAAATACCCGCCGTACGGCGGGTATTTTTTAGACTAAGTTATGTTTTTGCAGCGCTTCGAGCATGCGTGCTTCGTTGAATTCGGTCAGGATGGTGCCTTCGACATCGAAGGTGGGGGTGGATTTGTTGCCGTTGTTCCACTGCTTCACCTGGGCGGTGGCAGCCGGGTTGGTTTCAATATCCACCTCGACGAACTTCAAGCCGCGGGCCTGGAACCAGGCGCGGGCCCGGCGGCAGCCGGGGCACCAGCTGGTGCAGTACATGACGATCCCGCCGTGCGGCAGGGGTTTGGCTTCGGGCGGCGGGCCTTCGAGAGCGGCCTGACGGATGGCGGCCTGGGGGTCAACCCGGCGCAGCACATCGAACAGGACATCATTGTCGGGCTGCTGGGCAATATCATGCACGTCAATATAGCGGATGATGCCCCACTTATCGAGCACAAACAGGGCGCGCTCGGAATGCCCATCGTTCTCGCGGAAGACGTCGTAGCGCTGCGAAACGAGGCCGTGCGGCCAAAAGTCGCTCAAGAGCGGATAGGTGATGCCGCCGAGTGTTTCCACCCAGCCCCGCAGAGCGTCCGGATGATCTACGCTGATACCCAGAACCTGGGTATTCAATCCCGCAAACTTGGCCTTGGCGGCCTCATAAGACGGGATCTGACTCGTTCATATGGGGGTGAAGGCCAGGGGGTAGAAAGCCAGCACGACGTTCTTACCCCGGAATTCGGTCAGTGAATATTCGCGCCCCAAATGCGATTTGAGTGTGAAGTTAGGGGCCAATTGTCCAATTTGAAGTTTCATAGTTTTATGCAGGAAGCCCTCCCAAATTTATTTTACATCATTAATGAAAAATGTGAGTAACTTAATTATTCGGGCTCAGGCAGGAGAGGGGGGGCCGCTCTCTGGGGTAGGGGCGCCCCGGTTGGCATTTTTAATGCATCGCCATCATAGAAAGGGGCGCCCGAATTAACCAATACAGGGCGACCCTTCCATAATGGCCGCGCCATATCACATGCCAGGCGGGCTCGCCCCTTGTATCATAGAGAAACCAGGGTAAGCTAGAGATTAAAGGCGCTGTCGAGGCTATGGTGAGAGAATCTGTGTCGCCCCTCAGGCTACGAGCCTGAAACGTAGATTAGATCCTCACCAGAT